>Ga0310695_10000260_pt1 | contig 140337 bp, 130 predicted proteins | sample RumenRJG_04DNA_FD_203882 | JGI IMG/M metagenome (GOLD analysis project Ga0310695, IMG submission 203882) | Bovine rumen microbial communities from Lethbridge, Alberta, Canada - RJG_04 (v2) (version 2) | ecosystem: Host-associated > Mammals > Digestive system > Stomach > Rumen | place: Canada...
AAGGAAGATCCTGAAGAACCCGAACCTGTTCCAGCTTGATCTGAACTAACACGTGTGGCCATCCTTGTGATGGTTTGTTTGATTTACCTTTCTTTCCGGTGGTCCGTTAATTGTGTGTTTCAAACTTGTTCCTCACAAATCCCGATTGTCGTTAGCTCAGAAACTTCAAAGCTGGGGGAAAAGTGCTGTGGAATCATCTTCGTCAACCCATGCCCAATTATCATCCAGTTCCTAATCGCACAGCAACAACAAGCCATTCAGACAGCAGCAGCTGTACAAGTTGATTTTACTATATTTTCGGCAAACCGACAATCTTGAACGGATTAAACCGAAGAAAACCATACTTACCGCTTGTTTCCACTGTTTTGATGCGATATTCTAGGGTCGTGACAATTGCGTCACTACAAACAGGAAAGATTGCCTGATATCTGCAGGCATTGAGATAAATGATGAAAAACAGAATAGACGTCTTCTTCTACAAGCCCCGTCTCGAGGATCTATGGTTTCGGCAGGCCATGATGACAGATCCCGAAACGATGGAGTACAATCGTGCCTGGGGTGGAACGATCCCATTTCCGTGCGAAAAGTGGGCTGAGTGGTACGATATTTGGGTACAGAATCCCAACAAACGGTTCTATCGGTACATTACAACTGGAAGAAGCAGGTCTTTTGTGGGAGAGGCAGCCTATCATTACGATCCTGATGAAGGTATCTACCTGGCAGATGTTATTATCGCCGCCAAGAGCCGGAGACAAGGCTTTGGCAACGCCGGCCTTCAGTTGCTTTGCGAACAGGCCAAAAACGAAAAAATACCGGAATTGTATGACAATATTGCCATAGACAATCCCGGTATTCATCTGTTTCTGCAATGTGGATTTCAAGAGACTTATCGAACGGATGAAATCATCATGTTGCGGAAGATTTTGTAGGGAACCTCGTTAGCGCACAATCTCCCGATCTCTGTCCTTTCGTTCAGAAACAGTGTCGATATTTGCCTTCACGGTCAGTAGTTCCCTCATTTTATTTCTTGATTCACGATAATCCGCGTAATCCTTCTGTTTCTGAGCAAGAACTGTGCTATATTCGGCATTCAAGTCTTTTATCTTGGGTATTTTACCACCCAGGGAATCAAACACCTTCTTAGCCGCCTTATGGATAATGATCTGTTCCTCGTGCGAAGCCTGAAAAGCTGAAGAGTATCCGGATTTCTTCCATTCCGCGTACACATCCTTCGTTTTCAGGTAGTTTGTGATTGCCTTCTTTGTTTCAGCTATTTCTTTCAATCTGGCTTCCGCAGACTGAATTCGAGAAAGCAATTCATCGTTTCTGTGTACAGCTTCATCAACAAGAGCGGTCAGTTGCTCGTAAGTCTTTATGTCATGACTGGAAAGGTATGCCATGCTGCTGGCAAGCTGCTTGAGATTGAACTTTTTCGCCCAATTCTCGTATCCTTTTCCTTTACCTTCCTGCATTTTTTCCTGAATATCGATCAGCAGGCTGATCTGCCGCTTCATTCTGCGGCTCTGGAAGGGTATATGCTGTTTTTCTCCGGAAAGAACACTTTCCAGTGCAGCCTTTGAATAGGCTTCTCCAAGAGAATCCATCCGGATAAACCTGGAAGCGCCGGGAGCACGAAAACTGATCTGCTTTCCCTGTTTGATCTCCCAGCCGGCTTCTTCAAGCAGCCTCATCAGCGCTGCGAATCCATCCGGCTTATTCTGAAGCATTTCATCAATAGCCATCCTGAGCTGATCCCGATGGGAATACTTCACCTTATCACCCAGCCAGTGATCATAATTGGAATCCCGATACCGAGGATCCCCAACAACAGATAGCTTATGCTCCATACAGATCTGATCACTGAGCCTGGCCAAAGCTCTCCCGGAACCAAGGAAATTCCGAAACTTATGCCGGCAGTCCAATGTAGTCGCACAGAAAATGATGTGATTATGAATATGTGCTTTGTCCGTATGTGTGGCTACGATATAAGCGTGTTTGCCTTTCAGGAATCTCGCGGCCAGCTCACGCCCTATATTATTGGCATCTTCTGGCGTGATTTCTCCAGGCTTGAAGGACTGCCGGAGCTGATAAGCAATCACTTCTCCGTCGCGATGACGGCCTGTAATATTCAGATAGGTCTTCCGCATCAAGGCAAATTCGCTCGCGGCGGTTTTCTGGTCACACTCATAACTGGTAACAAGTTCACCTTTTTCAGTTTTCGCCGGATTGATCGCATAGTCAATCTTCTCCCTGATACTTCTGGCGGCAGTTTTTCCTTTAGCAATGTGCATCGCCATTAATCTGGTCGTTGCCATAATGGTTTCCTCCAACAAAAAAACGGCAGCCATGGATGATTTCCACGACTGCCGCTATACATTTGATTTTCAGTAAACAAATCCCTCAACGAAAGCGCATGCTCTGTCAAGCCGCTTCAGGAGGAAGTTCGCGATTGCCGGCAGGCCAATCGGGCTGGCTAGAATCGCCAGTGTCATCAGAGCCAATCCGTTCTGCCAGCACCCAATGAAAAACTCCACCATAGCAAGAATAATGAATACGGAAGTGCTCAGGCCGATTACTGCGGAAGAAATGGTAGTGATAAATGCGAGGCTTCCGAGAATAAGCCGAATCAGAAACAGTACCGGCATCATTAGAATCCTAAGCGTCATCTTAATCATGGTCTTTACCGCCTTTCCTTATTCCATCTGTCCCAGCTTCTGCAAAATCGCATTCATTCCATCCCACAGCTTATCCTGATTCCTGCGGATCTCCGCCAGATCTTCCGCGTATACACGGCCAGTTTCATTTGCACGTTTGGCAATCTGGTTCAGATTGTTGCTGGAATATCTCAAGAGGGAAATCATTTCCTTCAATTCCGGTATATCCAGCGTCATGACGTAACCGTCGATAGCCATTTTCCGGATGTAGGCTGACAGATTAGTGATCCCGGTCTGCTTCATTCTATCCATGATCGCAGTCTTTTCCTGATCTGTCAGGAATAAGTGACATTGCTCTGACCTCAATTCCTTTTCCGTATTCATTATCGTTCAGGCTCCTCTTTCCCGCAAGGCTGTCGATTCCCTTTTTCAGCAGCCATACGCAGTATGGATGCGATGGATTTTTCGGGAGTGGGTTCCGCCAGTTTCCGATTGCTGAGGTATTCCGTCATCTCATGAATGGAGGCGTTCCGAATCTGTGTCATGTCCCGGGCAAGATCAATTGCTTCAGATTCCGTCAGCATCCGCAGGGATTCTTCTTCTGCCTTTACGATCATCGCGTTCCCGATAATCACATCGCCGTGTTCCTGAGATTCGTACAGATAGCTGGCAATGCAGTTTACAAAGTGAACGTCACCTTTAAGCTTGGCTTCCTCATCGATCAGAATCACATACCCCTGATCCTGCAGCGCTTCGGGCTCAACGATTTCGATCCAGTCACAGCCGATATTTCTCCTTGCACAGTCAAACACTTTCTCGCCGGGATTAACTTCAGCTATCGTGACAGCCTGTCCTGAAGTGAGCATAACTCCATATACAGCGTTCTCTAAAATTTCATTCTGATCCATCTTTCATCCCTCATCTTTCCATTTCTTTGGGTCTGCTTACGGGATTGGGAGTGCTGATTGCCGGCATCTTCAGCTCTTCACGCACAGAGGCCCGGCTTCTTTCCTGTATCTCTTTTCGGGCAAGGTTTATGAACCCGTCCAGCACAGCCGGATGAGATGTGACCGCATAAGCATCCCTGCGGTCGTAACCAGCTTCCGGCTGAGAATCCGGCATTTGTATGGTGAATGCCCAGTCCTTATTTTGAGGAGAAAACCGGCCATCCCATGATTTCGTCTGTATGGTTGCAGCTAATACCATCGCAACTCGCTCCGAACCGTAAGTGTCCAGCACACCGTCAACCGCATGTCTGTTCAGCCGTATTCCATCAAAGTTTCGGGCAATGGATGCTTCAATTGCCTTCTTGCAGTTGATGTTTTCCATGTGTGATGCACGGAACAGCTCCAACTCTTTGTGATCTCTCGCATAAGCTCCGCTGCCGTAGTAGACAGGCATGACATTGGGGTCCATCGTATTCACTTCCTTTGCTCTTTTCTGCTGAATCTCTTCAACGAGTAATTTCTTTTCGGTTAGATCCCCTGACAGGAGAATGTCCAGATCATTCTCCACAAATGAAAGGTTTTGCAGTGCTTCCACAAAACGTGGGTGAAAGTCGTCATCGGGCGTCTTGGGAGCATATTGATCCCGCCACATGGCCAATGTGTTCCGGTAATCACACAGCTCCCGGTAGTAGTGCGCTGCACAATGCTCAATCTTCTCTTCTTCTGAAACAGGCTTCCTTCTGAGCGGAATAACGATGCCTTCTCTTTCATATTCACGCACTCCAAAGTCGGCTGCCAGCTTATAAGCTGCTGCTTTCCGGTTAAAACCAAACAGACGGGATGTGAAAGAAATCACATCACCGTCTGCCTGGCATCCGAAGCAGTGATACCGCTTATCGACTTTCATGCTGGGGTTTTTATCGTTATGAAACGGGCATCTGCACATTCCGTTCCGGCCCACCTGTATTCCATACTGGAGAGCGGCATCCCGGGTAGTAACCCTGTCCTTAACGGCGTTTGTTAATCGCCAGTCAGAACTGCTGTAACGCTCTTGATCCAGTGCCATAGCAGCCATTGTCATCAGCGATCAGGCTCCTCCTTATCTTTTCCTTTGTCCTGGGATTTGTTCTCGGGCCGGTCAAGGTTCAGTTCAGCATCCAGTTCAGCCAGCCTGGCGCTCTTTGTCTTCAGCTCTTCCTCCTGCGGGAAGGGCTTACCCAGTTCGGCTTTTGCATCCGCCAGCTGCTTTCTGGAGTTTTCCAGGCGGTCTTTTGTGTTTTCACATCTCTGCGGAAGGCTTGCTAATAGATTATCCAGACGGAGGATATTGCCACGCGGATCTGTGCCCACATCCGTCCGATGTGTGAGCGCACCCTGAAGCATCATCTGGAACCGATTGTTGAACAGATCATACTGAACAGACAGGTCAAATCCTCTGTATTCACCGATAGGGATCACTTCACCCCTGGACGATTTTTTGCAGGATTCAAGGATCGCGTTTCCAGCGTCTTCCTTCTCCATAATCCAGGCATTATCAACCTTCATTCCGATAAAATCCTTTTCAGGCAGCGGATGCGAGGATACTGTTTCCATGTCTTTTCCAAAGGCTTCAATCACTTGAGTTGCCTGATCAATCTCCCTCGGGAGTGTTTTCAGGATCTGATCTTCCAGACGGAACTGCTTTGCCTGGTGATCGGATTTCATGAGCCGGAGTCTTGCCACATCAACGTCCAGATCCATTTTTTCCTTAATGCGCGGATCACCGGCGCACAGCGCTTTGATTTCCGCATAGGACAGGGCTGTTTCATCAATGTCTTCACAAGAGCGCACCGGGCTTTTGCTGCTCATGATCTGAGAAATGAATTTCTGCTTGTTCTCAACCGTCTGCCAGAGATAACCGTCAAAGGTTCCTTCTGTCACATAACGGTAGATAAAAACATCCGGGTTCTGGTTGCCCTGACGGACAATACGGCCTGCACGCTGTTCCAGATCTCCCGGCCTCCAGGGACAGTCAAGATCGTGAAGAGCAATCAGCCGGTCCTGCACGTTTGTGCCGGCGCCCATCTTAGCGGTGCTGCCCATCAGGACACGCACCTGACCAGCGCGTACTTTTGCAAACAATTCCTTCTTCCGGGTCTCTGTATTGGCTTCATGGATATACGCAATCTGCTCACGAGGGATTCCCTGGGCAACAAGCTTTTCCCGGATATCATCGTAAATGTTGAAATTGCCAATCCCGGTTTCCTCTGCGGCATCACTCAGCGCAGCTGCTTCTTTTTCGTTCGTTGCTTTCCCGCGCGGCGTAGACAGGTCACAGAAAACAAGCTGGGTAAGCTTCTCCGCGTTTCCATCACGCCAGATCCGGACGATGTTTCCCACACAGGCATTTACCTTGCTGTTCGGATCGTCTGGCAGCATCGGGTTAATCAGCCGCTGATCCAGTCCCAGTTTTCGGCCATCAGATGTTATCTTCAGCATGTTATCCTTGCTTGGATCAATCGAACCGCTATGCACCTGTGCAGCGCGTTCAGAGAGGGCCGCAACCATCTCTTTCTGATACTCGGAGGGGTGAACAACCACAGTTTCGTAATGTGCTTCCGGCCTGGGCAGGTTCAGCTGATCTGCTGTTTTGATATCCGCCACTTCAGAAAAGAGCTTCATCAGTTCCGGCAGGTTGAAAAACTTGGCGAATCTCGTTCTTGCACGGTAGCCAGTGCCTTCAGGAGCCAGTTCAATAGCCGTTGTAGTCTCTCCGAAGGTGGATGCCCAGCAGTCAAACTGACTGAGACTTTTCTGCTGAAGCGTTCCATACTGCAGATACCGCTGCATGGTGTAAAGCTCCGTCATTGAATTGCTGACGGGGGTTCCGGTTGCGAATACCGTTCCGCGTCCGTCGGTCACTTCATCCATGTACCGGCATTTCAGGAACATATCGCTGGATTTCTGTGCTTCCGAAGCAGAAAGACCGGCAACATTCCTCATCTTGGTAAACAGGAACAGATTCTTGAACGCATGAGCCTCATCGACATAAAGCCGATCCACACCCAGCTGTTCAAAGGTCACCACATGGTCTTTCTTTTCTTCTGCCTGCAGTTTCCGGAGCCGTACTTCCAGCTGCCGCTTCGCACGTTCCAGTTGTTTGATCGAATAGCGCTCACCACGGTTGCGTTTCATTTCAGCAATGCCGTCCGTGATATCGTTGATCTGATCCTGCAGAAGACGTTCCTGCCGCTCCTGGGATACCGGGATGCGTTCAAACTGGCTATGGCCAAGAATGACAGCATCATAATCACCGGTAGCGATCCTGGCACAGAACTTCTGCCGGTTCGCTTTTTCGAAGTCTTTCCGGGTAGCTACAAGGATGTTTGCGCTGGGATAGAGGCGAAGGAACTCGGATGCCCACTGCTCCGTCAGATGATTCGGCACGACAAACATGGCTTTCTGACACAGCCCAAGGCGTTTGGATTCCATCACGGCAGCAACCATTTCGAAGGTCTTGCCCGCGCCTACTTCATGGGCGAGAAGCGTATTTCCGCCATAAAGAATGTGAGCAACAGCATTCCGCTGATGCTCACGCAGTTCGATTTCAGGATTCATACCGTCAAAGGAGATATGGCTTCCGTCATACTCCCGGGGCCGAATGGAATTGAACAGTTCATTATAGGTTTTAACCAGGTCTTCGCGGCGTTCCGGATCTTTCCATACCCAGTCCCGGAAAGCGTCCTTGATTGCTTGCTGCTTCTGTTGGGCCAGAGTAGTCTCTTTCTGATTCAGCACACGTTTTTCTTTCCCTTCCGCATCCTGAATCGTGTCATATATCCGGATATCTCTCAGATTCAGCGTGTCCTCCAGAATTCGATAAGCATTTGCCCGGTCTGTACCGTAGGTCACATAGGCCGCAACGTTATTTGCAGACATCAGTGATTTGCCGTCAATATACCACTCTGCTGTATAAGCGGAGTAGTTCACATGTATCGAGCGCTTCATGTAAAAGGGAGTCTGGAAGGTTTCAAACATGAATTGATTGATGTACTTCTTATCAACCCATGTTGCGCCGAGCCTGACATCAATTTCAGAAGCTTCCAGGTCTTTGGGCTGCGCGGCGCGCAGTGCCTGTACGTTAATATCGAAATAAGCTGACATTTCCGCAGCGTTCTCTGCATCCCTCAGCTTCTGGCGCACGTTTCCGGACAAATATTCATCCGCCGTAACATAGGTAGCTCTGCCATCATCGTCCAGCGGGCCGGGTAACATAAAGATCTCACCGGCCAGATCATCCGCGATTTTTTCCTCATCCATCCCTGTCAGCTCAGACATGTATTCCAGATCCACTCTTGCTTTTTCCGTAATAGAAAGAGCCAGCGCTTCAGTCGGGGTATCCACATGTGTAACCGGGGACCGATGGCGGATTGTTCTCTTGGTGAACATATCCGCTTTTCGCTCCAGTTCACCCTTCTCATTCACGATTTCAAGAGAGCACAGAAGATAGTATGAAGCATCTGAGGAGAACACATTCGCGTTTCCACGGGAGTTAATCAGTCCATACCTGGAAGTAAAGGCATCATAGGCGCTGTTCAGACGCTCCTGCTGCATCGCAATGGCTTCATCCGGAGCATTATCCATCTGTGCCTGAATCAGATCATTCACAATACTGCGCAGCTGAACAAGCCCTTTCACACGTTCCTTAGCCGTATCGTTCAGATTCATCTGCACCATTACCGAATTCTGGCGGTAATAGACATCACCGTCCACAACGGTAAAGGAGTAGTTTTTTACAGATGGATCAGCGGGAATAGTCTTCTGAACAGGAACATCGTCACCGACATCCGGAAGATCCGCTTCCTGGTATTCACCGATAATGTTCTTTACTGCTTCAGCAAGCTGCTGACTAAGATCAGCATCCAGATTCGGCAGACAGACGGATTCCAGCGACCCGTACATGCTTTCATCCATTGCCATGAAGCCCAGAATCATATTGGGATGCTCAAGGAAATAGCTGTTGATTTCGATACCGTTCTCGTCGGTTCCCAGATGAACCCAGTCAGGTTCGATATCAATTACGCGATCACGCTTCTGCAAAAAGATAATATCCGAAGTGACGGATGTATTTGCATTCGCGCTGAAAGCATTATTCGGCAGGCGGATCGCACCAAGCAGCTCAGCCCGCTGAGCAATATATTTGCGCACTTCCGGATTCTGCTTATCCATAGTGCCCTTGGAGGTAATGAAAGCAATCACTCCACCCGGGCGCACCTGATCAAGCGCTTTCGCAAAGAAGTAATCGTGGATCAGAAAGTTGTAGCGGTCATAAGCCTTATCTGCGACCTTATAGGCACCAAAGGGCACATTGCCGATTGCTACATCAAAGAAATCTTTCCGGTCTGTTGTTTCAAAGCCGGCAACCGTGATATCCGCCTTGGGATAGAGCAGACTGGCAATCCGTCCGGTTATGCTGTCCAGTTCCACACCATACAGGCTGCTGTTCTGCATGCTTTCCGGCAAAAGTCCAAGGAAATTGCCGACACCGCATGAAGGCTCCAGGATGTTTCCTGTGCGGAAACCCATCTGTTCCAAGGCCTGGTACATGGCTTTGATGACCGTTGGAGAAGTATAATGTGCATTCAGGGTGGAAGAACGAGCCATCTCATATTCATGGGGCGTAAGCAGTTCTTTCAGCTCTTCATATTCGTTAGCCCATTTCTCACTGTCTTCATCGAATGCCTGCGGAATACCGCCCCATCCCACATAACGGGAAAGGATTTCCTGCTCTTCAGGCGTAGCGTTTCTGTTTTCCGCTTCAATCGTTTTCAGCGTTCGGATCGCGGCAACATTGTACGCATACTTTGTTTTTAAGCCGCCTTCACCCAAATGATCATCCGTGATACGATAGTTTTCAGCAGTCACTGGCAGATTGGGGGGAGCTTCAGATACTGCTTCCTGTTCCTGCGGCTGAAAATCCGGCCTGAAGATATCATTGCGAAGATCCAGGCCCAGCAGCCGCTGAAGCATTTCTTTGCTTTCTGCCCGTAAAACCGGATAGGCTTGAGAAGGATCGCGCAGAGTAACATCGAAGAGTCCAACATTTTCAACAATGAAAGGCTGATCGCCCAGATAAACGGTATCACCGGCATGAAGATCATAGGAGAATACAGGATGTTCCTGCTCATGGGGAGTCAGATCCACTACGATTTGCCTCATGGCAGGAATACCGTCATGTGCAGGAATTCTGGTTTCACCTGGCTGAAGGGGTGGGATAACTTCATCCGGTTCCTCTGCATCAGTCTCCTCTGCAACAGTTTCCGTCTCAGCCTGTTCATCCATTCTTTCGGGTTCCAGATTTTCGGATTCCAAGTTCTCAAGCTGTGCCTGTTCTTCTTCCGTATAGAACTGGTTATCCCATACGAGCCGGTTTAGTGCGTTAGCTGCATCAGTCCACGGAACCTCCCGCGTAAAATCATTCACGACAACCCGTAAGCCAGGCAGGTCTCCGCCGTATTCAGCACGCAGCTTATCTGCGATTTCTTCGGTGGTATGGCCTTCACGGACAAAGCGGGTCATAACATGCTTGCCTTCGATATTCCCATTCCATTCCCGAAGAGTGCGCTCTATATCCATCTGGGTAACAATCCAGTTAGTGGAACGGTACCCATGCGTCAGGGTTTCCGGTTCCTCAGGCGGATAGTGCATCCGCGGCTGCGGCAAAGGCATTTGAGAGCCTAAAAAATCGCTCTGCAGTTCTGCAAAGCGTTGCTGTTCTTTGGGGGTAAGGTAGACCCCTCGTTCCATCATGCTTCGGATGTAGCGTTCGACCGCATGCCAGCGAAGATTGTATTCCTCGTTTGTTTTCCAGCGCCGGAATTGCATTCCGCGGCTGTTATAGTCTATGAAACCGCTGGTTCCATCCAGGAAGGTATGACTGTGACCGCCAACACCGTATTCATTGCTCAGGAACACTCTGGCATCAACGGGAGTGGGATTCTGAAAATAAAGGGCCGCAATCCGTAGTTTGCCGCCCTCATATCCAGATCCGCGCTGAAGCACATGTTCAATTTCTTCATCGGATAAATGAAGAACGGGGCGGTCACTCCGCTCCGTTCCGATGTGGCGCTGGACTATGCTCGCATCCAGCTTTCTGATTTGTTCCTGTTCGCTTGGGAACAGACTTAGCTGTTCCGCCTTAAGGTTCAGTTGTAGATCAGTTCCGAGAAGATCATCTCTTCCGCCTGGTTCTTCAGGGAGTTCATCCGAGCCACCCAGGTCATCTGATCTGTCGCTTTCAGCTGCTCCGTCACTCCGTTCTGCTTCTTCAGGCTGTCCATAATCAGCTCCAGCCTCGTCTGCGCCGTCTCCTCGATCTCCTGCAGGTGACTCATCAGGGTACCGTTCAGGATCATCCTCGTATACAGGCCCTGCCGGTTCTCCTCCAGATACTTCCTGCGCATCATCCCGTACTTGCCCAGGGGCTTCTTCTCCAGTTCGGTCAGGCCCATGTCCGGGATCAGGTAATCTCCGCTCTGTACGTAATTCAGCTGCATCATGTTCAACGCTCCTTTCATAGTCCTTGACACTTTTTTCGATCTGCCGGAGAATCTGTCCGCTGATCTGACTGATTGCGCTGCCCAGCTCTCCGATTGCTGCGGGGGTATTCCATCTTCGGATATCCTCAAGGGATTCCGGGTTCAGATCCGGAACCATTCCGCATCGCGACTGCAGGATGAAGGATGTACTGAGCATCGCGGTGTTCAGGAAGGATTTCCCGATCTCACCGTCATCGTACCCGGTGAAACTCGAACCGTCAACGCTGTCGATGATGTCCTGCATATGAGCGTTCATATATTCGGACACAGCTTCCACAGCGACGATTTTCAGTTCGTCGCGAAGATTATCCATAGGCGGCGGATTGTATGCGCTGTTCAGGGTATTCATTACGGTTTCGGTGTGACGTTCATTGAATTCCCAGATCTCAACCGGTCTGGAATGCAAAAGCTCACCGGTATCCGCAACGTCAAAAACATAACGCAGCTGCATGCCATTGTCAGTCGGATTCAGCAGAGCAATGCCCTTTGCACCGCGTCTGACATAGCGGTGCATAACATTATTCCACACATCATAGCTGGCACAGGCCGTTGCTTCAGGTCGCTGCGCATAGATCAGCAGCTGATCATTGAATGTGTATTTGTAGAACCTTGCAGAATGATGTAAGAACTGCATCCATGCTTCCGGATCACGGGTGATGCCGGCAGACATTTCATTTGCTTTCTGCACATAGGCCTGCACCTTGTTAGGCATTATGATTCCTCCATATCGTTTATGCTGTCAATCAGTTCCTGATCAAGGCCGAGGTCAAAACCAAGAAGACAGTCTTCCGGCGACCATGACTCGCATAGTTCTTTGTATTGATCCCTTGTTAATGTCTCCACCTTGCGGATTGTTCTCTCCGTAAGGTTTCGGAGCTCTTTTTCATCCGGCATCAGCACGCACTGCATGGATCGAAGCTCGTAAAGAAGCCCTCGAAGGTTGCCGGGATTATAAAGATAGATGAGGTTCAGTTCCTCCGGGGTGAATTCAGGCATGGTGTCATCCTCCAAACAGAAGAGAACGGAGGGAGCATCGCGTTCCCCCCGTCGGTTTTTCAGTAGTATAAAAGGGTATCAGGAGTTTCAATGAAATTGAACTTGAGCAGCTGCGGAATCATTTTCTGAAAGCAAACGCAATCCAGGATAGGATCCTCAACAGCTTCCTGAGCATAAATTGTCTTTGCCATCGTCTCTCCCCGGTACCGGTCATATTGCTCAAAGCGCGGAAGCCCGTTCTTATCGCAGAGATAATCGACCAGGCCGAGAGTGTACAGAGCCTCAGCATACATTCCTTCGTTGTGCAGGATTTCGATGGTTCCGCTGGCAGCCACACCGATCACAAAAAGCTCTTCATCTATTTCATCAAGAGCTTCCAGAAGGCTCGTCCTGTAATAAGCGAACACTTCCGGGATCATCACGGGATGAACCATAACCGGGTGCTGTTCCACTGGATCCGGCAGGACAGCATCCATCTCAAGCACATCTTCCATGCTCATTCCAAGGCCTTTCGCCAGTTTTTGAAGCGTTCTCGCCTGACAATGGCTCAGTTCGGTCTTGCCGCTGAGGATATCACTCAGGGTTGAAGAAGGGATTCCCGTACTGACACACAGATCCTCAAAGGAAACACTGGCGTCATTGATGATTTCTTTAATCGACACTTTTTCAAATCTCCATTTCTATTGGTTTTTCAGTTTGAGGGAAAGGTTTTCTCGCTAACCTTTTCAACTCATTGACCACGGAGGGCTTTTCTTTTTCAGGCTCCTTAATAAAGCTGATTATTGTTTCAAACCTTGTTCGCGCGACTTCAGCCGGGGACATTGTTCCTTCGTGTTCAAATGTCAAAGGCTGAATGTCAGACATGGCTTTGAAGATCTTATCCGCTTCTTCCGGCTTCCGGACAGCGATAGACAGCTGTCCCTTTGCGTCTGAGTATTCACAGAGAAACTTAGTCCAGATGTTGTAATACCCGTTAAGAGAGTCACACATCCTATCTATTGTTCTTTCTGATAGCCTGGAGAATTCAACCTTATAGCCTTCGCCTTCAATCGTTGCTCCCTCAAGCTTTTTCCAGCCTTCAAACACATTCTTCCGGAACCCGCTGCAGGATTTCAGCTCAATCGCTGACGGGGGTATCGGACAAGGTTCTGACGGCTCCGTCATAAGTTCTCTTTGACTGACCGGGTGCGTTGCTTCAGCTTCCCTTAGTGCGTTTTCAAATGCGTACAGGGAAGTTCGGGAGAACTCCCCGAAATAGTCATCCAGACTATGGATGCCATCTGCAGGAAGTTCTCCCTGTTGTTCATAAAAGCTGCTGGTGTCCTGATGATCCAGGTATGAAGTGATTTCGTTCCTTGCATCGCTGATCAGCTCAGCAAAGGACTCTCCACTGTCACTGTTGTATTCCATTTCTTCAGTTCCCATATCAGGGTCTTCTGAAGTAAATGATATGGTCAGATGCGCATGGTTTCCTTCACGGATATATATCAGCTGAGTATCGTTGGGATAGTCATGCGAATAACTGAATTCAACTTTCTCATCAGGGGCTTTCTCATTTGAGTTCATACCCGTCACCTCTGCAGGTCAGCAGTGTGCGGTTTCTTTTCGCCGGAGCCAGGGATTGCGGGCTGAGCAAGAGCGTCCCGCACAGAAGTCTTCTCCCGGGTCTTATAGCTTTCCATCAGGGACTTCAGGTCCCGGTTGGAAACTACGCGGCTGGTGCTTTCATAGATGTTCTTGCCGTTCTCATCCTTCCCGGTAATTACCGAGCGGGAAACCTTCGTCTGCCCATCGGCAGGGACCTTCATCCACATGCCTTTGCCAAACTTGTCCTCATGAACATGGTTCGCGCCAACCACAATCGACTCCCAGGGGGTCTTGTCAGCCGGGTCAGGGTTCGGGATCTTGATACTGACACACTCTTTGCCGGTCTTGGCCGTGAAAGGTTTCCCAACAAGGCCTTTGCCGAACTTAATCGTCAGCTCCTCACGTTTCTGGGTATTGTTAGCAGTATTTTCCATTTTCTTTCACTCCTTTTAATGTTCAAGATCAGGATGATCTTTTTTCTTGTTTTGAGGAAGCGGATGAACATACGCTTCAATCATGCTGCGGTATTCATTCATTTCTTCCCGGACGGAAGGCTTTTCACCGTTATTGATGATTCCATCGATCATGTCAAAATCGTCTTCCATGGACATCTCTGCATTCCTGAGCGGGTTTTCCGGTGGCAGAAAGTCAGGAATCTCCTTAAAGCCGAAGGGCTCAACATAGTAGCTTGTTAGCTTTCCGTCCTGGCTGAGAACAATTACATCACTGACGCTCATGCTTCTTCCGTGATAGTCATCTGCATAGCTGAAGTTGAACTGTCTGAACAGACTGTCCAGCAATTCAGACGGATGTTTTCTCATGACCTCAGGGATATTTCCGGTGTAGACCAGATCGTATGTTTTCCAGTCCACAAGTTTATCCAGGCTCCTGGTATCACAGCCATTCACCCAGCAGCAGCCGTCACCAAAACCAACCCCAAATTCAGCAATCCTCATGGATTCGTCTTTTACCCGAACCTGCTGACCGTCATCTCCACGGAGGACATTGAAACCGTCTTTCTTCAGTCGATCCTCAATGGCTTTCTTATCAGGAAACACTTCGTCAAAGAGGTTCACAACTTCGTCATGCATGCGGCTGCGAAACTGCGCTGCATCCTTCTGATGCTGACTCAGGGAAATAAAGCGAAGCAGCCTGTATTCCGAGTCACTCTTCACCTGAAAGATGGAATATGTTTGATCCGGAAGGATTGCCTTCGTACTCTCTGCCATCAGCTTTCCTCCGTTCTCACTTGCACAGCACCAGGCCACTGTTCCGTCCTTCTTCGGAGAGGATCAGTGCATAGCTGGCACCGTTTGCCCCATATGGTTCCCAGCAAATCCGCAGACCATAGGTAAAAGTCCCGTTATCCCGATACAGGGTCATCTCAAACTCCGGATCATTCCAGTACACTTGCTGTGAAGCGTCGTACTTGCTGATCGACCACTGACCGTCCCATTCTGCCGGATCGTCGTTGAGACGGCCATATACGGTTCCGTTTGCTTCAAACTTCAGATGATCGGCATTCCCGGCATCGCCGGCATATACTCTCCAGTCGCCCTCAAGCACACGGCGGGCTTCCTCTACCGAGTACACCACATTGGAATCAGAGAGCTTATCAGACAGAACAAAGCCCCGGAACAGCTTGTCATCTTTAGTTCCTTCGATATAGCTCCATTCACCCATATAGCCCAGCCGGGTCACATGACTGTCAGCCTGGATCTCAACCAGAGTTCCCTGTTTTCCCAGGGGATCATCCGTGACCTGGACTGGTTCCATGGTCACAACAGCTTCGCCGGTCAGATTCAGTTCAGGAACATTCATGCCGGCGGGGATTGCTTTCGCATCAATGTAGCCGATCCGGTAAAACTTCCTGTTCACATCGTACTGAACCATAAGCCAGTCACCCTCACGGCCAAACACCTGCACCCAGTCATTGGTGCTGACTTTGGATTTTCCGCCAGCCCCGCGCATGCTTTTCACATCCGGCGCGGAATACACCGCGTACATCTGTCCGGCATCAAATCCGAAATTCTCAACAGTAAATGTTCCCGAAGGGATCTCCGGGGCGTTCATTACCGTGCCGGCATCATCTTCTGTCGAAAAGGTGATTTCAGCGGGTACCACAGAATCTTCAGCCAGGACATTCACAGCAGCGGAAACCGCCATCGTCAGCGCTACCAGCGCAGTCAAAAACTTTTTCATTTCCTTTTCCTCCAAATCATTATTGATTGAATACCGGACGGATACGGGCACTGCCGTCTTCCGCACAGTCCATTACCAGTGTTGCGCTGAAAGTCTTTCCGGTCTTGGATTTCAGCCCCTTGGCATACACCTGTCCATCTGTCAGCAAAGTCTGAATCATTTGCCTGGTCGGCGGTTTGCCGCCGCTCATCAGCAGACGGTTCTTCTTCCAAAGCCGGAAAGGACAGACACGGTTCTCACAGAAAAAGCCCTGCGGTTTCTCGATGACCGCAGCGCCGCAATTCGGACATTTTCCGACAGCATTCTCACTATGGGGAAAGATTTCATCAGCATTAGGAACCCTTTGCGCGGTTGCCACCAGATCGGAAACCATCTGGTTGATCTCATCCATAAACTCTTCCGAACTGGCTTCGCCCTTCTCAATCTCTTTCAGTCTTTGCTCCCATTCAGCTGTCAGCAGCGGGGACTGGAGCTGTTCCGGAAGGACTGAGATCAGAGAAATGCCTTTTTCAGTCGGAATCAGGCTCTTGGCCTTGCCACTGCCTTTCCGTTCAATCATGCCTTCAACCACCAGCTTTTCCAGAATCCCGGCGCGGGTGGCAGGGGTTCCGATACCTTTTCTTTCCGCATCTTTCGGCATGTCAGCATTTCCGGCATTCTCCATAGCGGCCAGCAGTGACGCTTCCGTAAAGTGCTTGGGGGGAAGCGTTGAGCCTTCTTTCACTTCCGCCTTGACTCCGTGAAGGATGCTTCCTTCTTTCAGATCCTCAGGCAGCTGCGGAGAGGATTCTTCCTCGAAGCTTCCTTTGCTTCCGAAACCGCCCCGGAAAGTGCTCCAGGCAGCTTTCCATCCCATCTGGGTAACCGATTTTGCCTTTGCGGTGAACTGGTGATCGCCGCAGGCAACCGTGATCGTCTTATCCTCATACTTGTGATCGTCAGCCAATGCGCAGATTGTCCGAACGATGATCAGCGTCATCAGGGAGTTTTCACTGTCGGAGAGCTTTCCAATCTCCGCAGCGGCTTTCCAGGTCGGGATGATCGCGTGATGATCCGAAACCTTTGCATCATTGATTACCTGATGCGTGTTCAGCTGAGGCTTCAGGCCGGACATGAACGGCAGATGCGCGTAAAAGGATGACACGAGCGCCGGCAGCTTGCTTTCCGACTCACGGGTCAGAAACTGACTGTCCGTTCGCGGATAGGTAATCAGCTGTTTTTCATAAAGGCTTTGCGCGTAATCCAGCGTCTGCTGGGCAGTGAAACCAAAGATCTTGTTCGCTTCCCGCTGCAGCATGGTCAGATCGAAAAGTCTCGGTGCGCTTTGCGTGCTGTTCTTGGAAACAATCCGGGTGATCACTGCATCCCGTCCGTTACAGGCAGCGGCTAGTGCTTCCGCTTCCTCTCTGTTGGGAAAGTGCTCAGAGACAGCATTAATGCGTGAATTCAGCTGGACAGTGTAGAACTTTTCAGGAACAAAAGACTGAATGCTCTCTTCCCGGTTTACGATCATTGCCAGGGTTGGCGACATCACACGTCCAACCTTCAGTGTTCTCCCGTAAAGCAGAGAGTACAGCCGGGTCGCATTCATACCGACAAGCCAGTCCGCATGATCTCTGCACACAGCAGCCTTATACAGATTGTCGTAATCAGATGCGTCTTTTAGCATACCGAAGCCCTGTGCGATGGCCTCTTTTTCAAGGGAAGAGATCCACAGCCGTCTGACCGGCAGTTTGCATCCTGCCGCTTCATACACCAGGCGAAAAATCAATTCTCCTTCACGTCCGGCATCTGTCGCACAGACAATGCCGGTAATCGAAGGATCATGCATCAGCTTCTTGAGCACAACAAACTGTTTTCCAGTCTGGGCGATCACGGTGTATTTCCATTTTTCAGGGATGATCGGAAGGTCCTCATACTTCCAGACCTTATACTTTTCATCGTATTCCTCAGGCACGGCGGAAGCGATCAGGTGACCTATACACCAGCTTACAATAAAGCCATGCCCCTGCAGATAACCATCATGCCTTTCGCGCGCGCCGAGAACATCCGCAATGGATCTTGCGACACTGGGCTTTTCAGCAATGACAAGCTCAGCCATTTTCTTTACTCCTCCATTTCAAAGCCCCGGCCTGTTAATCAAGCCGGGGCGTCAGTCTAATTGGTTCACTCATCCGTTTTTTCTTCTGTGGACTCTTCCTCGTCCTCTTCATCCTCATCGAAATCATAACTGGAAGAACCCTTGGATGCTTTGTTTTTACCTTTCACCTTCAGGAAGTAGAACGCAGCTCCGCCGCCAATCACGAGGAGAACGACCAGAGCCAGGATTCCTGTCATCTGATTCTTCTCTTCCTTCACAGGTTCCGGATCAGAGGGAACCGCTGTAGGAACCGGTGTCGGTGCGGGAACAGTTGTAGGTTCAGGCGTTACATAAATCACTTGAGGTGTTGCCGTAGGCATCTCTTCCTCACTCATCAGCGCCATCAGATCACGCTCATCAACCAGGTTCAGGAAATAGGTCTCATACATTTCCGCTTCTTCATCAATCGGCTTATCATAGTCGATTACCAGATAGAAGACGTTGCCGTTCTTTGACTGCATGGTAATGAACTGCTTGTTGGTGGCTGCGGAATAAAGCACATCCAGCGTATGCCCGTTTCCATCAGCCAGGTACGGCATTCCGGGACCGATTGGAACATATTCTGTCTGCACAACAGGCGTGGGAGTCGGTTCTGGCTGAATATAGATAATCTGCGGGGTTACTTCCGGAGGTGTGTAAGGAACACTCGTGACTTCAGGATAAGTATACGGGGGTTGTGTCGGATTCACTGGAACCGCCGTTGCTGTTGCCGAAGCTTGCTGCGTTCCGGCGGGTGTGTTCTTCGGAGCCGCAGTCGGAACAACATAAAACGGATTATCCATGCTCACAGGACTGGAAAAATTGCCTGCATAGTCGAAGGCCCGAACAGCAAGGTGGTCATATTTTGCCAGCACCTCGGGAATATGAATCGTCAGTTTTCCGCTCTCCATATCCGTAAAAAGAAGACCGTTAACCTGAACGCCGGCAACCCCGGATTCACTGTCGGAAGCCTGAATTTTCAGGTTTTCACCTTCAATCTGAGCGCTGAAGGTTGGCTCAGTGTGGTCAAAAACCTTCACTTCGGTTTCCTCTTCGTGAGTATTCCCATGGGGATCAAGAATGCGAACTTTTAGCGTGCCGTTTTCAGTGACCTGGATATCCACCTTTCCATCACGGGAGAAGAAGTAGTTCGCGGTCACATCGTTCCAACCATTGTTCAGACAATACTCAACCTTCTGAAGCCCGGCATCATTCTTATCCGTGATCTGAACGGACACAGTACCTTTTGAAGTATTTGTCCAGCCGGACGGCAGCACAAACGACACTTCATAGCTGGCTTCAGGCTCCTGAGGTTTCTCTTCCGGGATGGGCACAGCTGTAGGCGCTGCAGTGGGTTCCACCGGCTCTTCAGGGATTTCACCCTGAGAAAAGATGTCCGCAACAGATCCGGGTTCCTCTGTGTACTCATCCGGCAAATCAGCCGGTACAGGCTCGCTGATTGTTGGCCCTTCTACTGTCATAGGCTCTTCGGCGAAGCTGATCTGCATGGCAAGCATCATCACTGCCAGCATGATCAGCACCGCCCTGATTGCTTTATTCATCATCCATTTCCTCCGTTTCAATCTCTTCTTCTGATTCCTCCGGCATGGAGTTTCCAAGCGGACTGTTTTCTTCCGTACTGTCAGGGATGAAGTCCAGATCAGGTCCAGGAACACCGTGCTTCCGCATATATTCCATAACCTGTTTGAACTCATCCGGATTCACGTTATAAACCTTGGCCATGCTTACAATTGCAGCGTTATCCGCTTCCTTCGCAAGCTTCCGGACTTCTGCCAGCCGCTCCTGGCGGTCGGCAATCTCCGATTCGAGGCGGCCAACCATCGCATGCAGTTTCACTCTGTCTGCGGGATACCGCCGTTTCTTTACTTCACTCATTGCTTTCCTCCCTGTATGGCAGGCGCCCGTAGCATTCGAAACACTTTTGCCATTTTTCATCCTCCAGATCCGCAAAGCCAACCGGATCACCGGCATGGATCATCATCTGGTTTCCTACATAGATTCCAACATGAGTAATGCCCTTTACATCAGGCCCCATCGTTCCGTGAAAGAAAACCAGATCACCAGGCCGGAGGTCTTCCGGCTCTATTTCATTGCAGAGCGTGTGCAAGCCGGTAGCGCCTCTGCGACCGGTGTTGTAAACGCCGGAGCGTATGAACACCCAGCAAACGAAGCCTGAGCAGTCAAAGCCCTCATTCGGGTTTGAGGCTCCGTACACAAACGGATAGCCGATATACTTGTTCGCTTCAAGCATAAGCGCTGCAAAGATACGGTCATTCTGCATAAGCTCATCCGGTATGGTGTATTCCAGCAGCTGATTGTCTGATTTAACACCATTCACCTTTATGTTCTCACGATTTACAGAAGTGACAGTCGGATAAATAACGGGATTGCCATCCAGCCATGACTGATATGTTTCATCGTCAAGGATCAGGTATTCCTCGCTCTCATAAATCTGCCATACCTCTGCATTATCAAGCCCTTTCTCGGCTTCGGATGCGCAGCCTGTATGAACAGGCATCAGCATGAGCAGGGCTAAAAAAACAGTCAGGCATTTCTTATGCCGCATTCTCATATTCAATACACTCAAATAATCACTCTCCTCAGGTATGAAGAACGGGAACCCCGATCAGGAGTTCCCGTTAGGTTAATCTGGGACTCTGCCATATGAATGGAAATGCTGCACCCAGTAATGATCATTCAGGTCGGCATATCCACATGGCGAACCGCAGTGGATCATGTGGTGGTTTCCAACATAAATTCCAACATGGGTTATTCCTCCGACTTTTTCGCCCATGGTGCCCTCAAAGAAAACCAGATCGCCAGGTCTGGCTTCTTCCGGGCTGACCGTTCTGCACATGCTATGAAGTCCGTTTGCTCCGCGCCGTCCGATGTTATATACCCCGGATGCCGTGTATACATAGCTGACAAAGCCGGAACAGTCAAACGAAGTCTCAGGGGATGCACCGCCCCAGACATAGGGATATCCGACATACTTGTTCGCTTCTTCCATCAGGGTGGCGAAGCGCGGGTCTGCATCCAGTGTTTCCTGAGGGATCTCATAGATGTATGGATCTTTCAGAGGAACAGCATACTTGCCGTGGAAGATTCCTTCCATGTTCCCATGGGTCGCCATATACAGGGCGTACATACCCATTGTATGATGGCTCATGCTGATCACAGGCATGTGTGACAGGTCGCGGTTTTCCAGCGTCACATTGCAGATCTTATACTCGTATGGGATATCCTCATCGTATGTGTAGGATTCCAAATGCGTTTGGCCGGTATCCGGATCTGTGACCCACCGGGTTCCTGACTGCTGTTCTGTCCGGTAGCGTGTTTCGGTGGTAACCGTCTCCGTAACAATGTACTGAAGCTTGAAATACTTCTCGATAACCGGCATGGCCTTATCTATATCCCAATCCTGTCCGTCATAATAGGCGGAAATAATAGCAATCAGAACATAAGGGTTATGCCAGATCTCATCCTGTTCTACGTAGTATTCATCATATCCCGGATGAACATCCTTATAGTGATCCATCTCGTATTTCAAGTCCTGCTCTTTGGCAAGGTATGCACGCTCTGCAGCCCGGACATCATCCTCTGTTGCAGGGTATGTGCCGATTACAACAGATTCAAGGATTGACTGTGCCAGCGGCGTACACGATTGGACAACTCCCATAACCATAAGCAGCATGCCGCCAAGAAGCCCCAGAAGAACAAGCTTGCCCGGGCGCTTTTTGACTGCTTCGGCAATCTTGCTAACTACAGCTTTTGTTTCAGAAACTGCTTCCTCCGCTTTCTTCCTGGAGTTGTTGAAGCTGATTGCTGAAGAACCTTTTCCGGCTTTGGCTGCCGCATATTCTTTGCGAATGGCTCGCTTCTGCTGCCATCTGGAATAGGGATTGGATGAGAATGTTGGATTCTCGTTTTGCTTTGCCGCCTGAAGATACTTGATATTAGCCTGATCCAGTTTCTTCTCAGCTTTTTCAAGCTTCCGGTAAGGCTCTGCCTTTCTCGCATGATAAACATGATCGCCCATGCGTAATGCGGATTCTACTTTTTCTTCGGCCTGCAGACTTGCCTTGGCAGCGACATTCTCATCCTCATTCGCACTGGCTGCATGCCGGTGAATCTCTGTGTTTATCATCCTCACAGTCTGTGAGGGATGCTTCATCTTTGACGGGCGCTTGCTTACCGTTTCCTCGAAGATCAGCCGGGAGGATGCAGTCTGAGGTTTGTCAGCAGTAAGTATCTCGACATGCCCTTTGGCTGTCTCAGAAGCTTTACCGGGCATTTCGGTCTGCTTCTGTACGGCTGCTTTGTTACGAATCCGGTTCTTTGCTGACCCTGGGTTCGGCTGATCTGTCCCAGCACTAACTTCTGGCTGATTCCCGGGACGCAGTTCATCATGGCCAGATCGAAATCGATTGGATCTGACTGGCTCATCGGCAGCATGCTCCGCCGGCTGAAAGCTGTCAGCTGAATGTGCTTCAGTTTCATTCCAGCTGGAAGGCTGCTGGTCGGCTTTCATGCGCTGATGTTTCATCAGCTTTTTCTGCATTGAGTCAACTTTTCTCTGCGCCTTCTGCACTTTTGCGATGGGCTTTTCCAGTTCCGGCGATTCCAGTTCCTCTTTGGTGAACAGAAGCCGGGGAGATCCGCGGATATTCTCTTGATCCTTCATTTACTGTTCTGCCTCCTTCTCCGGTTCCTCAGTGTGACTGGCATACCAGTGCTCAAACATGGCTTCTTCCTGCCGATCACAATCACTGGCTACTTTGCATGCACAATAGAAAAAGAAAACAAGGAAGAGCAGAAACAGCCCTCCCAGCACTTTGAGCACTGTAATCATATGGCACCTCCGTATGTTAAGAAGACTTGGTTTCAGTCGGTTTGGTGGTCATAATGCTGTAAAGCTTAAGATCCTTGGGGAAACGATCTACAAAAGGCAGGATCACATTACCGTAGAACAAAAGGCCTTCACCTTCACCGCTCTGCGTCACATACGACAGCTGATGCTGGGAGATTCCCAGTTTCTTTGCCAGGATTTCCCGGTCGCCGGCTGCCTGGTTCAGCATGTAGATGTAGTCAGAGTTTTCAAAGATGTTTTCAATCTCCTGACTGGCCAGCAGATCCTTCACGTTCTGCGTAATGCCCGTAGGAATACCGCCCCATTTACGGAAGCGTTTCCAGATCTCAACGGAATAAGCTGCTGTCTGTTCTTCCTTCAGGAGCAGATGGAATTCATCGATGTAGTACCGGGTGGACTTGTGCGCTTCGCGGTTTGCAGTCACGCGGCCCCATACCTGATCCTGAACGATCAGCATTCCCAGCTTTTTCAGCTGCTTCCCCAGTTCCTTGATGTCGTAGCAGACCAGGCGGTTGCTGACATCCACATTCGTCCGGTGATTGAAGACGTTCAAAGAACCGGTAACGTAGATTTCAAGCGCGGTTGCCAGTGTCTTGGCTTCCTTTTCATCCTGTTTGCGCAGAGTGTTATACAGATCTTCCAGCACCGGCACATTCTCAGGCCGGGGATCGTTCAGATACGGCTGATAAATGATATGCACAGCACGGTCGATGATTGTCTTTTCAATCGGCTGTAATCCGTCGCGCCCGCCGACAATCAGTTCACACAGCGACAGAATAAAGTCGGATTTCAGCGAAAGCGGATTGTCCTCATCACTGTAGTTCAGGTTGATATCCATCGGGTTAATGTAGTTCTTGCTGGTCGGAGAAATCTTTACGACCTGACCGTGGAAAGCTTCAACCAGCGGAAAATATTCGCCTTCAGGATCGCAGATCATCACGTCATCATTCGTTACCAGAAGCACGTTTGCAATCTCACGTTTTGCCGCGAATGATTTACCGGAACCGGGTGTACCCAGGATCAGACCATTCGGGTTCTTGCACCATTTCCGATCAACCATGATCATGTTGTTGGAAAGAGCATTCAGTCCGCAGTACAGGGCTTCATTGCCGGTCTGGAACAATTCCTGAGTCGTAAAGGGTACAAAAATAGCGGTGGATGATGTGGTCAGTCCCCGCTGAATACCGATCTTGTTATATCCCAGAGGCAGGCAGGATACCATGCCGCTTTCCTGCTGAAAGTCCAAGGGAATCAGCTGGCAGTTATGCTGTACCGCTATGCTCTGCGCCTGTTTTACGTTCAGGCTCAGCTGCTTTTTATTCTGGGCGGTATTCAGCATCAGGAAAGTGATCAGGAACATTCGTTCATTCCGGCTCTGCAAATCTTCCAGCAGTTTTTTTGCTTCTCCGCCGTAGGTTGCCAGGTCTGAAGGGATGATATCCATGTCATATCCGGATCGGACGGCTTTCTTCTGTTCGTTGATCTTCATTTCGTCCAGCTCCGTGATCTTCCGCTTCACGTTTTTGATCGCAGCATTCTGATCAATCGCCTGGATATGCAGTCCAACGACCAGCGAGGATTCCATGGCCAGCAGATCCGCAAGGGTTCGGTCGTTCAGGTCGGATGCGATGATGTTGTAGAAGGACACCTCGCCGCATTTATCACCGAAACCGAAGGATCTTTTGTCACGGAAATCAAAACTGCTGGGAGCAATAAAGTCTTTCGTACTCAGGCCGGTCGGTGCCAACCAGTCCCAGTTAAAGCGGAAAGGCGACTGATTATCCATATGGAACATGTCATACATGACTTTCAGGCGTTCCTTGCCGTTCAGCGGAGACGCGGACACGCCCAGGCGCTTGAAATTATTCATCAGGTCGATCTCGATACGCTCCAGCCGGGGCTTGGCTTCCTTGATGTTGTCTGCGTCTATTCCAAAGGTGATGTACTTTGTCTTTGTCAGGCCGTTGTTTCCTTTGGAAAGCTGCCCCTGCAGCATTTCAGCATATTCCTTCCGGATATCATCAAATCCGTCATCCTTATCGGGAATGATAATAGACTGTTCAAAGCTTTCTGCACCTGCGGTCAGGTTCAGAAAAGAGAACTGCAGATGAATACTGGAATCGAAATAGTTCAGAAAATCGCACCATCCCTCAAAAATCGAGGTCTTATCATCGTTCTGGGCCAGCTGATAATTGATATCCTGGAACTGAATGGTCTTGGTGTAATACTTGGGCGTCACCCTGCAGATCCCGTCCGGCCACATCCGCTCATACGGGATAGTTCCCTGAGTTGTCCGCGGCTGTTTCTTGTCCGGCCGGTTCCTTTCCATCAGCTCTTTCAGCTGCTTCTTTTCCGCCTTGGTGAGCTTTAGCTTTTGCTTTTTCTTTCCCATGGAGAATAAGGTTCACCTCTTTTTTCATTCTCACGTCGCGGTCAATGGCGGCGTAAAAGTTATCTGTTTCATACACACGAATCCGGGGCCGCCGAAAGCGGGTTTCAATAATGTGCCGGAGTACAACCTCCAGCGGCTGTCCATGCTGCTCGTACATTGCGAACAGAAAGAATGGCAGCATGATGAGAATCATCACAAGGGATGCGAGTGTCGTGCCAATCGCTCCCTTCGTCAGGAAAAACACCGGCAGACCGCAAGCAGCACCGATGCCGAAACAAATGACCTGACGCTTGGTCAGGCCAAAGAGAAACTTGGATTTGACTTTCGTCAGATCCTTGGGTACGGGCACATATGCCATGCTCTATTCCTCCAATCGTTCTATCAGTGAGCATTAAACACGCTCTTGGCAAGGCTGCTGGTCTTAAACAGCGTGAAGCACAGAAGGACCGTATACCCGATACAAGTCCATACGGCGCTCGATACATCGTCTGTAATCGCAATGTTCTGAACCAGCGTCGCATAGATCGCAACGCAAACCATGATCAGGAAGGCCTGGAACCCCAGTGCAAACAGGCTGCGCAGATAGTTCTGACCCATTTGCCCCCATTCGCGGTTCATCATGCTTGCCATAGGGATCGGAGCGACCGACGTGACCATATAGATCTCAATCATGCGCCCGTAGACAACAATGAAAATACAGATTGTCAGCACCCAGGTGATAATGCCCATGAGCATAGACTGGAACCACATTCCAAACAGCGGTCCGATATCCATTTCTTTGAGCCGCGTTTCCAGACTTGTGACTACCGCATTGATATCAATGGCAGTGTTTGAAGAAATGGAGCCGGCTGCACTGTTCACAACGCTTTGCGCCACATCGAAGACGCCCATTACAATGTTCCAGGTGTTTGTCACGATCAGAACCGCAGCGGCAGTTTTGAACAGCCATTTGAAGAAAATGAATGTATCGAAATCATGCATGTTGTTCCGGTCAATCAGCATTTGAATCAGCTCCAGACACATGACAAACGTCAGAATGATTCCTGCAATGGGAACCACCACGTTCTCAGAGAGTGTTCGGATCATGCTGAAGATGCTTCCGTTCCATGCCTGCGGTGTTTTTCCAACATTGGCGGCAATCTCTGTGACCTGCCCGTTAATGCTTTCAAACAGGCCGGTCAGGTTGCTCATGATTCCGCTGACCAGCAAGCCCTTGAGCCATTCTGTGATCTTATCCCAGATAAAGTTCAAAGGGACATTCCTCCTTTCGGGCTCCCTCCCGGATTAGCGGGAGGGAGCAGGAATTTGCGGTCATCCGAACAGACCGGACAGGAGCGGAACGACGGTGGTGCCGATCAGGGCAACACCGCCGCCGGCCATCAGCTGCTTGATGCCCTGGGACTTCGCGCCGGGGTTATCGTTGCCGTAGCCTTCGAGCAGGTTCACCAGACCCCAGATGCCAAGGCCGGCACCAATCGCGGTCACGAGGGTCTGAAGCACAGTAACAGTAGAACTAAAAAAAGCCATATTCTTTTCCTCCTATAAAATGAGGCTGCCATAGTCGGCAGCCGTGCGTTTGGATTCGTCCGGAGCATCGTCCTCAGGGTCGATATCGTATTCATCGTCATCAATAGCTATCTCGTAGGTATCGAAGCTGTCCTTCTCTTTGAGATCCAGCTGGTGACTCAGGAATTTCTCGATATCGAAAGCGTTTCGGGGATCCGCATCCGACAGGTATTTGTAGTAGGGGTGCTTTGTTATATCGTACTTGTTGGACAGGAAAGGCCGCACCCCTCGAACCTGTAAGATGCACTTGCTGCCGTCCATGACAGCAAGCTCATCCACAGACATCAGTTCCTTTCCAAGCTTCTGGTAGTTCAGGCTGTGAGAAATCTCACGCCCGCGGCTTTCGCCGGTGTTGTAGGTGTCGATTGTTTCCTTGCCAAGCGTTTCAGCCATTTCCTTCAGGGTGGTTTTCTCTTTGCCGCCCAGGAAGACCATGGAATCCATGTTGCCAATGATCGTATCTGCGTTATCTTTGTAAAGAGCCTTCAGCTGGCTTTGAGCTTGCAGTACGAGGCATGCGGAGATTTCACGGCTTCGAATAGTGGCAACCAGTTTTTCCAGATTCGGGATCTGGCCGATGTTCGCGCATTCGTCAATCAGACACCGGACATGCACCGGGAGCCTTCCGCCATATACATCATCGGCTTTTTCGCACAGGAGATTGAAAAGCTGAGAATAAATCATGCTGATCAGAAAGTTGAAAGAAGCATCCGTATCCGACATGATCAGGAACAGCGCTGACTTTTTATCGCCCAGGGTATCCAGTTCCAGCTCATCGTAGGAAGTGATTTCCCTAAGTTCCGCGATATCGAATACCGCAAGCCGTGCGCTGCACGAGATCAGGATTGACTTGGCCGTCTTGCCGGCAGCAAGCTTAAACTTCTTATACTGTCTGACAGCAAAGTGATCCGGGTTTTTATGCGCCAGCCGGTCAAACATCTGATCCACAGGATTCTGATAATCTTCATCATCCTCGCGGGTGTCCATGTTGTTGATCATGTCGATCAGCAGGGCGAAGTTCTTCTCCGATTCCGGTGCTTCAAAGCAGATGTACCCGATCAACGCACAGTAAAGCAGTGTTTCAGCCTTCACCCAAAAGTCATCTCCGGCTTTTCCTTCGCCCTTTGTATTTGCAATCAGCGTCGTGACCAGTTTCAGGATATCCTTTTCTGACTTCACGTATGCGAACGGGTTATAGTGCATACTCTTTTTGAAGTTGATTGTATTGAATACCCGAATCTGATAGTGCGCTTTCTGAAGGAGCTTTCCGCACTCGACCAGGATGCTTCCCTTAGGATCGGTCACCACATAGGATGAGTGCATCTGCATCAGGTTCGGCTTCAGCCAGAACCGTGTCTTACCGGAGCCGGAACCGCCGATAATCAGCACATTCTTGTTTCGTGCATACTTGGGATTTGGTACCCGGCTTTTCATCGTCAGGCCCTCTGTCTGAGTCAGAATGATGTTCTCCCTGGGGTCGGCATCCATAAAAGGGGCGATATCCTCCCGGTTGCCCCAGCGGGCTGAACCGTATTCATGATTTTTCCGGAACTTCTTTGCGTTTTTACCCTTGGCAACAACGATCAGCTTCAGCAGGCATCCAAAGATGATCCCAATGAGCAGATCAAAAGGAACAAAACTGGGAAGCGTTGACTGGAAGGCAGCAGTTAATCCCTCTATACAATGCAGAAGCTTTTCGGATGCGTTCGCTCCTTGAGCCAGCCGCCAGCCTTCACCGAGTTTTGTTGCCAGAAGAGCAAACACCGCATAAGGAATATTCAGGATAATCAGTTTCTTGGTCTTGCTCGTCATCTGCTGATCTCCCTATGCTCCGCACGGTCCTTGTCCAGCTCCGCATGCTTCCGGAAAATAGCGATCAGCTTTCGGACGGAAGGCTTTTCTTCCTTTCCGTGTTCCTTCCAGTGATTAGCGTAATCCTGCATCGCCGCGTAGATCGTGTCTTTATCGCGGGCCTTGAAGAAAATCAGATACTGGTCTTGGCCGTCCCTCTGAACCTTTTTCACTGCGTAGTCCACACAATACTTCCGGGCGATCCGGTCAAAGGTTCTCAGGTCAGCGTCATCACCGACAGGTTCGTTCATCAGGCTTTCCCTCTGTCCCATCAGCTGCTTAACGCTTTGCTTGCCGTGAGGCACAACGTGTTTATGATCCTGCGCTTTATGCCGGGTATAATTCAGGAAATGTGAGATTGCCGATTTCAGCGTTCTCCCGGTAAACTTACTGGATGAAACCATCAGTGTTACGGTGCGGTTTTCAAGCTCTTCCTGCACAATTCATCCCTCCCTTCATGAAAAAGGAGATGCCCCCGTGCCAGGGAGGCACCTCCAGTCGATGAAGAAAATAGAGCTTATTTGCACGGAATCCAGTCCGTTCTGATAGCAGTATAAGTTTTACCCTTATATGCATAGGTCACCTTATACTTGTAGTAGCAATAGCCCTTTGCTACTCGCGGGTTATACATCCTGCCGTAATTGATCCGGAATGTCCGGGTACCGCACCATGTCCCTTCATCGATTCCGTTTCCTTCATGCAGCCAGATCCGTTTTCCCTTCAAGACCTCCCGCGTTTTTCCGCCCGGCCCGACTTTGCACCAGATGGAAATATAGACTTTAAAGTCCTTGCCGTTCTTGCTGGGGGTCGAAAACTTGACATCAATGATTTTTTCGCGGGTTTCATTATTCCACTCAGAACTGATGACATGCGCCGTGCCGGCGGCCATCCCGGAAAGCGGGATGGCGCACAGCAGGACAAGCGCAATAACCATAGAGACAATCTTTTTCACAAATCAGCCCACCTTTGCTTTCTTTTTCCTGCGGATAATAAACAGGACACCGCTGGCCACAACGAATACCGCGCCAAGGATCATGATCCAGGTGACAGCAATACGAACGCCTGTCTGGATTACGGTGTAGTTCACCATCTTCGGCATGGTTTCCGGAATCACGTAGTTCTCATCCAGTACAACCTTGATGACTTCGCCCGAAACACTGAAGCCTTCCAGCGTTTCAGTTTCCCGGATAAAGTACACGCCGCTTTCCAGGCCGGTAATGCTTACAATGCCTTTTTCATCGGAAACATATTCGCCCAGGTTTGTTCCATGCTCATCCTCCAGACGGAACTTAACGCCAGCCAGAGGATTGCCGCTGGTGTCCACTTTCAGGAATTCGTAGTGGTTCGGAATATTCACGCACCGGATCAGCTCAGGAGCAGTCCAGTTGTCATCCACACGGATCCTGATATCCAGCGGTTTGCAATATCCTTCAGGCACCTTGCTTTCACGGATGATCCATTCACCGAAGTCAAACTTGGTAAAGGTCAGCCGACCATCCTTATCGGTTACAGCCGTCTCGACGATCTCAGCGGTATTCGCATCCATGAGAACAAACTCGATGCCTTCCATTGCTTTGCCGGAAGTGTCAGTCTTCTGCAGCGGCAGGCGCTTCGGAACATTCACAAACGCTTTCGTCGGTTTTTCAGGATTGTGATACTTTTCATTGATGGTGACGATGTTTTCTTTGGCTGTCAGCAGATATCCATCCGGAGCTTTGATTTCACGAACAGCATACTGGCCTTCTTCCACATGGGTGAAGCGAATCAGCCCCGTTTCATCCGACACGGTGGTCATGATCAGTTTTCCATCCGCATCAAACAGGCCGAATTCCGCACCCGGCAGTTCTTTACCGTCCTGGTCAAGCTTCAGCATCCGAATTTCCGTAGGACAGTTGTTGATGATTGCCAGCGGCTCCTTCGGGTTCACAAACGTTCCGTCCACCTTGACCGGAACCCGGGTGTAATCCCGAACGTATCCCGGCAGCGGATCCTTTTCCTGAATGTAGTAGTTTCCGTACGGCACTTTCTCAAAGACCGCAAGACCTTTTTCGTCCGTGACCGCCGTTTTGATCAGATAATTATTCTCCTCAGCATACAGACCAAACCTGACACCTGCCAGCGGTTTGTTGCTTTCGTCCACCTTCATGATGTAGAAACGAGTGTAATCATCCGCGACAGCTGTTTTTTCCTCAATCTGGCCATCTGCGCTCACTGTGAAGGGGAACTCTGTAACGCACAGCTCATAACCCTCAGGAGCAAGGACTTCTCTGTAGGTATATTTGCCAGGCAGAACAGGGAACTCGGGAACAAAGCCGTCCTCTCCGGTATATGCTCTGCATACGACTTCGCCTTCTTCGTTCTTTACCTCGATCAACGTGTTCGGCAGGTATTCAGATCCGGTGATATCAACCTTGGCAATTCTGGGAGTTCCATGATCAATTTCATTGACGATCGGCGTTTCGAGCGTATACTCGCATACTCCCGCATCCGTAAGGTACTTGCGGTCAATCTCAACGTGATACGCGAGCTTTGACACTTTCCAGCCCTCGGGTGCGGAAATCTCCTTCAGATCATAGAGGCCGTGAGGGAAATTGCCCTCAAAGGACGCTTTGCCATCCTGATCGGTAACAGCAACCGCAATCAGCGTTCCAGCAGGAAGCGATCCGCCGGCATACTTGATATCTTCGCGATTGTAAAGACCAAACACAAAGCCTTCGCCTGGGATTTCCTTGATTTCGCTGGAGATCAGGTCTTTATCGTGCTTCTTTCTCTCGATGACCTGTTTGACCTTGGTAAAGTTAACCTTAGCCGGCAGAAAGTCGTCCGTAACGCAGACCGTTTCAATCACTACCGGCGTTTTCTGATCAGCAGCCTGTAGCAGCACATCATAGCGGTTTTCATCCACTTTGTAGCCGGCAGGAGCGCTCTTTTCCGTGATGTAGTAGTGCCCCAGAGGAAGCAAAGGACTCTCATCCTTGCCATTGGCAGTTGTGGTGATAGTAGCCGCAACCTCATCCGCCTTGAACCATTCGGTTCCTTCCTTGCCGATAATGTCTTCCACAGCTCGGATCTCATAGACAGCACCTTCGAGGTATCCTTTGTGATAATCAGGAGTGAAGACAGTATTTCCGGTTGAATCAAGCGTTTCAACAAAGCCTGTAAGGACTTCGCCTGTCTTCTCCAGGAGGATCTTTCCCTTGATGGGAGTATTGGTTATGGAGATTTCCTGCGTGCTCTCAGAATCGCCTTCGCCGAATACCGCTGCCGGCAGACAAACCAGCAGGAGCAGAAGGCTCAGAATCATCGCAGTGAATCCTTTTTTCGACATTTTCATTCTGTAATTCCTCATTTCTTATTCGTTTTAGGCATAAGAAAGGGACAGCAGATTCGTTCCTGCTGCCCCATATTCCGATTCAGTGCTCTTATTCTCCGGGAACTTTGACAGTGATCTCATAGCCATCGTCAATGTAGTCATCCGGCACATGCGTTTCTGCAACCTTGTATTCTCCCCAGGTAAGAAGCGGGGTCTCCGCAAAGCCGTTTTCATCCGTTGTCAGAACAGCGACAATCTCACCGACATCTTCGCCGTTATGAGAAGGAAGCCCGGAAGCCCGGGTCACAGTAAATACTGCGCCTGGAAGTCCTTTCTTCGTTTCACTGTCTGTCTTGATAATCCTGATATTGCCCTGAAGCGGCATGTTCTTCACAGTACGGTTGATTGTTTCATCCATGACTACTGTGATCTTTTCACTCCACAGATCATATTTATATCCGACAGGATTCTCATGCTCCTTAACCAGATAATCACCGACCAGCAGATCTGCTGACATTGCCACGCCATCATCATCTGTTACCATGGTGGAAACAATGTCTCCGGCACTGCCGTCTTCCTTCACAGCATAAATATCAAACTGAACACCTGCGATAGCATGACCGTCCAGTTCGTCCAGCTTCCGGATTTTGATCCAGCCGGGAGCATCCTCGTTGATCACAGTATCAAGGAGCTTGGAAGGATTGATATACGTACCATCGACGTTTACCTTCCAGGTGTTCTTGGAAGGATGGAATCCGTAAGGAGCGGAAATCTCACGAATGGTGTACTTGCCATACGGGATCTTTCGGAACTCAACCATTCCCTTATCGTCAGAAGTAGATTCCATGATCTTTGCGCCTTTTTCGTTGAAAAGGCCGAATACACAGCCCGGGAGAGGATCGCCGTTCTCACGGGTCTTCATCAGGTACACCCGGTTCACTTCATCCTTGATCACTGTATCGCCAAGCACTTTTCCATCCTTGGTCACGGTGAAATCCTTAATGGCAACATTCAGCGCATATCCTTCAGGTGCGTAGGTTTCCTTGAACGTGTAGTTGCCAGGAACAACCGGAATATCCGGAATTTCGCCTTTCTCATTCGTGTATTCCTTATAGATCAGGTTCCTGTCCGCATCGAAAACCTCAATCAGCGCACCAGGCAGCTTCTCTGCTCCGGTAATATCCGTCTTGGTAATCGTGATGGGGATATAAATGAGTTCATTCAACACAGGCTCGGAAAGTTTAACAACAATCGTATTTTCACCGGATGCCTTGTTCGCGGAAGTCAGTTTCACAGGAAACTTATCTGTGCGCATCTTCCATCCGTCCGGTACAGCCAACTCTTTAAGATAATAATCTCCATGCGGGTACAGGCCGGAAATAGTGATCTTACCGTTCTTGTCAGTCTTCGCTGTTGCCATCAGGGTATTGGCCGGCAGCTTCTGGTTATCACCATAGGTAATCACCGCATTATTGTACAGACCGAACACAAACCCTTCGCCGGCGACAACCTCTATAATCTGGTGAACCATGCCATTGTCCAGATTAACAACCTTCGTCTGTTCCTTTTTCTTTTCCAGGGAGACTTTGACAGGCAGGTAGGTATTGGAGGCTGAAACCTTCACTTCCACTACAGCGGTTTTCTTATCAATCGCAGAAAGAGTGAAGTTGGCCCGCTCTGTGCTGTACACATATCCTTCAGGCGCAGATACTTCAATCAGGTAATACTTGCCCAGAGGCAAAAGGCTGGATTTTACCGATCCAGTATTCGAGGTGGTCAGCTTTTCCACCAGCTGATCTTTCTTGTAGAACACGGTGCCTTCCTTGCCGACAACGTCTTCAGCTGCGTGCAGTTCAAAGACCGCACCGGCAAGATATTTGTTTTCGTACACCGGCTTCATAATCTGATAGCCGTTTGAGTCCGTCTCATCCTGGAATCGAACGAGCTGAAGGCCTTTCTTTTCCAGCGCAACATCTCCGCGAACAGGAGTATTGGTCACATTCAGCGTAACAGTAACAGGCTCATCTGCCATCGCGGCAGGAACTGTCATGCATGTCAGCAGCATGACAATCGCCATGAACAGGTTCAGCAGTCGATATCTTGTTTTCATACGCGATCCTCCATTACTTGATCCATACAGTCACAGAATAACCAGAGTCCAGATATCCATCCGGCACGCCCGTTTCAACGATCTTGTACTGTCCCCAGGGAAGCACGCCGGTTTCAGCAATGCCCTGCGCATTGGTGGTAATCGTAGCGACAACCTTTCCAATATCCGAAGCATTATCTGATTCAGGGCCGGACAAGCGCGTTACAGTGAAAGTCGCGCCAGCCAACGGCTTTTTCGTTTGCGAATCCGTTTTGACAATCCGTACCTTGCCCGTGATCCGCTGATTTGTGAACGTACACTTTGAAACGGCTCCGGCTACAACTGTTACGTTCTCTGAGCTTCTTGTGTCCAGGTTATATCCCTGCGGAGCAGTCTTTTCACGAACCGTGTAAGAGCCAGGTTCCAGGTCAGGGAATTTCGCAACGCCGCTTGTATTCGTGGTTGCTGTTGCAATCACCGTTCCGCTGCTGTTGAGCAGCTCAAATACGGTATTCTTCAGAAGGATTCCGTCAGAAGACTTCTTTGTGACCTCAATTTCACCGCGCTTCAGTTCAAAGGTCACGCTGCCTTCCTTCAGGGGATACGGAGAACCATAGGTCGGCACCATAATCTTCTGAATGGATACTTCAGGGATGCCTACAAGGAAATGAGCTTCCTCAGAGTCAGATGAAACAGATTCCATGGTGACAGTGAACTTGCGCTCTGTAGAAGTGACCTTGATCGTATCGCCGCTCTTAGCGTAATAGTAAGAGCTATCGGAACCAGCACTGTTTCCGGTGAGTGAACCTACAGATTTGGGAATCCGAATCAGATCCGCATCCGTGGTCACGGTCACTGTACCGATGTAGTTTGAACCGGAAACAGTCAGGCTCGCATTGGAGAAAGTAATCTTTCCGGTAATGCCGGCGCGGGCAATACCGTTGGCAGCCAGCCATCTGGCATAAGTCAGGTATACAGAAGGAGCGCCTCCGCTGAAGGAATAAAAGTTGTCCATATCCCAGTAACTGCGAACATACTGGGAGCCTTCCAGCTGCTTGATCACTTCACGCATGGCGAACTGACCGGCAACACGAGACCATGTATAGTTGTCGGAATCATTGCGATCCAGCGCCATGAAAGGATAAGTGTGACGCAAAACCCAGGCCAGGGCATGCATCGTCTTTTCACTGAAGCGCACGCCAGTCACACCGTCACCGGTGCTGGTGTTGGAGAAGGTATCCATATCCACCAGTACATAGGGGCCCTTCGGAGCCTGATTCCTGCCGGAACCTTCTCCAGGGCCGTCCTGGGTATGCTCAAGGCAGTACACCTCAAAGCCTTCCAGATAATGCGGAGTAGCATAAATCGTGCCATGAGCGGATGACTTCGCGATCTGCGGATAGTCGCTATCCTTTCCGGAACTACCATTCAGGCCACTCTGCCACTCATAGAAATTACCAAGGGAAACACTGATGTTTTTCAGGGAAAAACCGTTCATGGCGGAAGGACTGAAGGATTTCAGAAGTCTCCGTCCGCCGGACATCTGGCGCTGATTCAGCTGGTCACGGGTAAAAGCGAAATCAGTCATCGTGCATGCATCTGCATCCGTATCAGCAGTTTCATCTGCAATAACGAAAACAGATCCATAGGCAGTCCACTTTATCGAGCCATTCGCAAAAGAATCGCCATACAGATACCGGACTTTATACCAGTAGTGCCCATCGGTATCCTGCTGAACTTCTTCGATCTGAACAACAGCCTTATTGATGAACATACCAACAAAAAGATCGCTGTTCACCCGATTGGTGAAAGCGGATTTGTCCATGTCCAGGAATACGCTGGTATCAGCAGACACAGCAACAAAGTCGCCAGCCTGGTGCGGAGGAAGATTTTCAGGTTCTTCCTCGGCTTCTTCTTCGAGTGCTTCCTCAGGATCAGATGCGGGTTCATCCTCGGCAAGCTGTTCCTCTTCAGGCTCTTCCTCGATCACGGGCTCTTCCTCAGGGGTTTCCTGTACGGGTTCATCCTCCTGCACCGGCTCTTCTTCCGGCTTCTCAGGTTCTTCCTCCACAAGAATCTCTTCAACGGGTTCTTCCACAGGAGGCTCGGTCTGTTCGGAAACAGGCTCTTCAACCTCGGATACCGGTTCTTCAGCTGGAAGTTCGGCCTCTTCACCGGGCTTTTCTTTAACCGGTACTTCTTCCTCAGAAGGTTCCTCTTCAGGCTGTTCCGCAGGAACAATCTCCTCGGGCCATTCTTCGGTCTCCACGGGAATGTCTTCTTCAACAACTTCCTCCGCCGGCGTTTCAGGCTCCGAAAGTTCTTCGGCGATGCTTTCAGAAACAATCTCGTCTGCGGGTTCAGTAAGCTCTTTTTCAACTGAGCCAGGGTCATCGTCCATGATGACGGTCAGCTCATTGTCACTTTCCTTTGCCGGTTCCTCTTCCGCTAAAGCAGTCGGAACGATCCCGGTGAGGATCAGGGAAAGGGAAAGAATGAATGTCAGAATACGTTTGATTTTCATTTAGGTTGGTACTCCTCTCATTGTTCCACACCCATGACAAGCAGTCGGCCTTGCACTCCGCCAAAGCTGCGGTCACAGGTGATCAGGGTAATAATGTGATCTTCTTCCGATACCGGAATGCCGGTATCATAAAAAGCCTTCGCTTTAGCGCGGTTCACGAACCTGAGAAATGCGCTGTCATCCTTAAAGGATGCTGTGGATGCATCCCAGTCGGACACCGTATGATTCAACACAGCGAATATGCGATAGCTCCTGTCTCCGTAAATGCTTTTCAGGCGAATCACCGGATGGCTTCTCCAGTAAGATTCCTTCTTGTACTCAAGCAGGGAGCTGAACATGGCTGTGCTGTTGCTTAGGTGGTGACCATAAATCGCGATATTCTTGCTGGGAGTTTCATAATCTGAGGTCTTCAGGGAAAACAGGCACCCCAGCTTGCTTTCCTGACCGGTAATCAGATGATGCAGGTAATACTCCGAACGGTCAGAGCGAACAACAGGATAATCAACCGGTGTTCCCGGAATACTGATCCAGGCCACATAATCCTCATTTTGCGGAGTGGGTTTCCTGGTTGCTTCAGCAGTAGGCCTCTGGGTTGGTACAGGAGATGCTCTGACCGGAGAAGCAGGTTCGGATGTGGGAGCAGCTGGTATGCTTGTACGCTCGGGCTCTGTGACAATCTCTGCGGTAGGCAATACAGGCTCAACTACGAATGTCTCAACCGGGATTTCATCCGGCTGCTTCTGTTCTTCTTCCGAAGCAATCTCTTCAACTTCAGCCTGCTCTTCATTCGGATCTTCCTCGGAAATAGCAGTAAGTTCCGGATCGGGTTCATCCATGGGAATCAATTCATCCTCCACTTCAGCTTCCGGTTCCGGAACGGGTGCAGCAGCCTGCTGATGTCTGATCTCTTCGGCAATCATGGCGTATATGTTGTTATCGTCATTGATTTCCTGTCTTTGCTGAATCAGAGGAATGACGATCATGGCCAGGCCAATCAGAAATATCATGGTCAGAATGATAATGGATTTGTAATCGGGCTTCTTCAGCATGAAATCCTCCTTTCAAGCCCGGGAAGGCATAAAAAAATACGGCTCTTTGCCGCTACCTGCTTTGCTCCTTTTCTCGCTGCCGCTTCAGGTAGTTCTCCAGGAGCTTGATGATGATCTGTTCGATCTTCTGGATCGAATACGACTTGGGGAAATACTTTTTCAGCGTATCATGGCTGAGCGTGATGGAATCCCTTAAAGGCTTTTTCTCTTCCATCATAATGTCGGTCAGCTTTTCCTTGGTGGCTTCTCCTTCAGCACTCAGCTTTCGGATACGCTGCGCCTGGGATAATGACGGGGTATTCTGGGTTTCTTCAAGAGATACAGCCAGATCCCTTTGTTCCTCCGGTTTCAGATATGACAGCTCAACCGCCGGAGTGAAAGCCAGCCGGCCTTCATCCACCATTTCCTGCAATTCAGGATTCAAACTGTTCAGTCGGATGAATCTTTGAACCTGCGTTTTGCTTTCACCGGCATCGTCTGCGACTTGATTTATGGCCCATCCTAACTTCTGCCCAACTTGGTCAGAAGTTAAATCGTGCCGCCTTCCTTGGTGCTTTAGGGCTTCCAACTTCATTTGGTATGCTCGTCCACGCTCAGTAGGGGGAATATCATCCCGCGCCTGCAGGTTGGAGTCAACCATCAGGATGGTAGCTTCATCATTATCCAGATCACGAACAATAACGGGGATTGTCTCAATCCCTGCCAGTTCACAGGCACGTTTTCGCCGGTGACCAGAGATAATCTCATATCCTCCGCCATCCAGCGGTCTGGCAATGAGCGGAATCATGACGCCGAATTGCTTAACGCTTTCCACCATTTCCATCATCTTCCTATCATCCGTTACGCTGAACGGGTGATCCTTAAACGGAAACAGCTCAGAAAGCTGAATCTCCTGAATCCGGTCACCCTGGGACGGGTTCCGGCTTTCCTCTGTTGAGAAGATATCATCGTACGGGGTCAGACTTATTCTTGGCTCGTTCGGCTTCAATCTGCATCACCTCCTTCGTCAGGGAGTGATATGCTTCGGCAACCTTGCCCCCGGGATCGTGAAGGAAAATACTTTTCCCTTCAGCACTGATCTCCGCAGCCCTCACAGAATGTGGGATTTCAGCATCGAAGACCTTGATTTTTCCTCCATAGGTGTCCCGGATCAGACTGCTGATCATCCTCGCGTTGTTGGTTCGGCTGTCAACCATCGTCAGCAGGATTCCTTCGATCTGAAGCTTGGGATTGATCTGCCTTCGTACTTTTGCTATGGTCTGCAAAAGCTGCTCCAGGCCTTTCGCAGAAAGATAATTAGCCTGAACCGGGATGATCACCCTGTTTGATGCCGCCAGCGCGTTAATCGTCAGCATCCCCAGCGAGGGCATACAGTCGATCAGAATGTGGTCATAGTCTTTCCGATAATCATTCAGCACATACTTCAGAATGGATTCCCGGCTCATGGCATTGACCAGGCTGACTTCTGTGCCGGCTAAAGCAATGCTCGAAGGAAGCAAGTCCATTCCCTCCGGATGATGAATGATTCCTTCGCCGGAAACAGGCGGCTCATCATTCATGGCTTTCATCATCAGGTCTGCTATGGTCACAGGAAGGTTGTCCGGTTGCGGATTCCCAAGGGAAATCGTCATGGACGCCTGCGGATCTGTATCAACGAGCAGCACCCGCTTTCCTTCCTGGGCAAGAGCTGCCCCAAGGTTAATGCAGCTCGTGCTTTTGGCAACGCCGCCTTTCTGGTTAACCAAGGCTGTTACTACCGGTGGCATCTGCACACCTCCATTCCGCACACAGGCGGTTCCATTGGCGCATCCGCATAAATGAAGATGACCAGTCCTTCAACGATAATCAGGATTACCATACGCTGCCCTCCTTTAAAAATGGCATAGAAAAAGCACCGATGCGTTTTTGCACCGATGCTCTCTGTCAATTTCGACAGCATAACATTATCAGACTTTCAACCTTTAAGCAATAGCGAGTCGTTTAGCATCGTTAAGCATCGTTTAGAGTTCGTTATCAAATTTCAAAAAAAGTTTTTTTTAACAGGACAATGTACCATTTTTATCCCATTGCTGATGATAATCTTTGAATGTAAACTATGACGACATTATTAAACCAAAGAATGCTTCAATCCGGCAATGTGTGTAAGGAGAGGAAGATGGACAAATGAATGTAATGATTGGCCGCTGTTTCAAAGAACCAACCACGAAAATCAACTCATTGAACGAAGAAGGAAGCCTGATTGTTATTCAGGGGCAGATAAATTGTTTGGAGATTCTGGATCTACAAGACCTGCAGGCATTCCTGTTAACTTTCAGGATAACAACTGACGATACCGCTCCTGTTTTCTGCAAAGCTTATTTGAGTTATACCGTTCGTCTGAAAAATCCAGGGGACAAAAGCAATGAAAACGCTAATGCTCTGAAAGCAGAAAGCCGAAAAAAAGTACTGAGAAAAGCAAGCCGACTCAAGGAAGGGATGATAGCGATGGTTCGAGGAGAATATACGTTTGATACTGTTATAAAGGAAATGACTGTGACAGTCCGTGATTTGATGGAAGTATAACGAAACGGAGATCGTTTAGCATCGTTTTATCAATATTTGCAAGTGAAAGTGTGTTGCTTTTTTTCGTCTCGGCGCGTTGAGAGCGTTAGCACACTACCACAAAACATCAAGACGTTAACCATGGATAAAAGGAGGAGATTATGAAAAAGGAAATTCTGTTCGCTTCTTTCTGGTTGAATTATGGCATTCTATTGTCCAGCCAATTTCGAATCATTCCGAACAGCGAATTAATACCCAACGAACCTGATTGCCTGCCAGCAGAGTGGTATGTGATTCAAAAAAAACTTAAAGAGGATGATAAAACTGTCTCAAATCTTTATCTCTTCAGCAAAAATGCAGCAAATCCGTGGACTTATTCTCACGATCCCATCAATGCTAATTGGCTATCTGCATCACGTGGAATGGTCATTGTCTCAGACGATGTAGCAAATATTTATATTCCTCCGGAATTAAATACTGCTTCCAGAAAAAAACGTTTATTGGAGATTCTTGACCTGGATTTAAATTTGATAAGTAATCGTATGAAACATCACTTCCATGTTGATCAAAGATTCAAGGGCGGCCCAATAAAAGGACAGGAAGAAATTCCCGTAGATATAACAGAAAATGGTGAGATGTTATGCGTATGTGATCATTGCCGCTGCAGCAACATTCCACATTTTACGTGGTATTCGAAAAGAGGCCGACCTATTCAGTTAATGCTGGAAAAAGCCATGCCTTTGGATCCGCATGTCAATATGGAATTGCGTGAACGCAAAAGGTTACAGCAATGCCTCACGGCATCCAACTGGCTAAAGCTGTTAAGGGAGTGGAATGAACATAATACACATGCTGTATCATATATGCAGCATGTGCCGAATTATATCAACCTTCAGGAGAAAGTATCTTCTTATTCCACCGTAGATTCCACCGTAGAGATAAGAAAAGGGAGCAAGGTTTTAGCAGAGGTCTTCATTGATTTGAAAGACACTGATAAAAGACCTCATTTTCATTATTTAAGGCCGAACGGAATAGAGCTCATGATATCCCTTACGGATGCCCGTTATTTTGAACCTGTCCCAGAGAAGCTGAATCATACAGAAAAACTCGCCCTTGCAGAGTGGATGGAAAAACCCTGGCCGGGAGACTTAAATGGATTTTCCGTTTATGAACGCTTGTGGTTTGACTGGGCATCTATAGATGATTATCTGTTCTATGGAAACGAAAAGGATGTTCCGATGCCAGATTATACAAAGTTAACAAAAGGAAGGACAGATAAAAATGAGTAATCTGAATCATTTTATACTTCAATTTGTGAATTCGAAAGACATTCGGGAGCATCTGCAATCCATCGGTTATCAATTCAACGCTCTGGAAGCTTCCTGGCTCATCAGGCAAAGCCGCAACACTACCCTGGAGGAGCGCCATCAGGCATGGGAACAGGTGATACGGGAGTATCCGGACTGCCCCATTGAAGAAAGGATGAATACAAAGCCGCAGCCCAGTCTGCACGGTTTCCTGCGGGAATACATGGAAACGGAAAACAAATATCTGGAGAAATTCAGGAACCCGGAGGGAGCAGTATATCAGCTGCGATATTTCTTTTACGAAACAGAATCCACCGTAGAAGAGCGGGTGTATTCCAGGTTTGAACCGGAGAAAATGAACTGCCTCTTTGGAGATGATGATGATCTCCAGTGCGTCATGTGCTCGCGGCTTTCCGTGGATGGTTTGGATGAAGATGCCTTGGGTAGCGAGTTCTATGTGAATCTAAACCGAAATATGAATATCACGAGTATCTTTGTGCATTCCTGCATAGACGATGAACATGACCGCGAAATCTTGATGGATGTATTCCCGGGATTCTGGTTTGATTTCCCGACGCCATTCCAAAGGGGAGATATTCTGTGGGATCCTAATAAACCGGATGGATTCTGTGGCGGGCCGTTTGTCTGCCATAGTATCAATCTGCATGGGATTGCGGATGAAAAAAAGATGGAATATATGCGTGAAAACGCGGACGATTCCGATATGACCGCACATGGATTGTTTGTTAGTGACCAGACTGGTGTGTACGGAGAAGTTATGAGCAACTATATGAATTGTGAATTTTACCGGAAAGAACTGGTGGGGGCTCAACTATTGTTGAAGCCGTTCAGCGCATATGAAAAGGGCGAAGCAGACGCGGAACTGCTGCTCCGTGCCTTGCATTACATGAGAGCCGAACTGGAAAAAGAACATACCGGACTGCATTTCTATACAGCGGAAGCACTAAAAAAAGTCGGAATTGGATGAGAAAGGGAATTTGTGAAAATGATGCAACACAGGATGCATATGTTTTATACGAAGGCAAAGCAATATTGCAGTTTCATAAGAGACTGGATCATTGATGAGCATTCTGCGGATGAGTTGACAGGTCTGCTGATGGAGCTTTATCAGTATGCAAAACGGCTCCCGGCAGGAAAGACGCCGGGATTCGACAAAACGGGGCAGGCCATTCAGAACGCTCAGGATATCTCTCCAAATGCAAAAGCCATACAGGTCAGTCCTTCTCTTCCATACCTGTATCACTTTACGGAGCCATTTGGACCAGAGACACAGAGAGAAATCAGTGAGCAAAGCCTGAAAGCAGATCTTGGTGATATCTGTGATGATCTGCTTCCCGGTATCAGCCTGTATGAGAGCGGAGAACAGGCAAAAGCCTGCTGCCTATGGAGAAGCAGTTGGGAGATTCACTGGGGAACGCATGCCGTCAATGCCCTGCGCGTGCTCCATGCCTGGCAGACACAGACGGAATACTTGAAGGGTCTGATGGAGGATTTGCCATGATAATGATCATTCCGCAAGGAACTGTCCGGATCCCACGCCATCAGTTCAAGAATCTGGAGCTGGAGGAGGTGGAGTTCCCGGAGGGATTACAGGAGATTCATGCCCATTCCTTCCGGAACAGCAAGCTTCGCCGGGTAATATTTCCATCCACGCTCCGGAAGATCGGTTTCGGCGCTTTTTCTTCCTGTGACCGGCTGGAGGAAGTGATCCTGCCGAGGGGAGCGGTCTCCATCGGGCCCCTGGCCTTTTCAGAGTGTGAAAGCCTGAAAACCGTTGACAATCTATCCGGCAAAGGCATCGGGGAAAGAGCCTTTTATGAATACCGCCTGCGTCTTCATCTCTGTCCCTGGTGTGGTGCAAACCTGGATGATCATGACTGCTGCAGCGGTAATTGTTTCGGAATAGATAGATGGAACGGTTCTCTCCGGCTCTACAAAGGACTGTTTTGGTGGAATGGCAATGAGTTAATCACTGTCAAAGTTCATTGCCAGGCATCCGGTGCCCCTTCATACTCTGTACAGTTCTTTGAAAAGCGCGCAAAACTCGAAAGCCACGAAAAAGAATGGAACCGACTGAAAAACAGCGGGGACAAAAGAATCAAAGGGATCACGGATTACAACACGATTCCACGGGGAAGGGTGGAAATTGATGACGGAATTGTCAGAGTATTTTTACATCCCGATCTGAACCGAAAAGACATTGTGAAATCGATCTTCAATGAATTTGGCCTTTCAGAAGAAATACAGCCGCTGAAAGAGATCCGGATCATAAATGATCATTCAGCCCATTATAGAATCAGAAATCTTTGATCAGAACGAACTTTGTTTAAAAGGAGCAGATTCAGTATGAAACACAAGCAGAAGAAAAACCACATCTCCTCAGAAGAAAAGCATTTTATCATCCGGACCCTCGTCATTGCTGCCATACTCACAGCTGTTGGTTTTATGATTCCTTCCGTTTCTCTTCCTGTCTGGGCAGTAGCATTTATTATTCTGGTTTGGAATTTCAAGGACTATATCCCTTATTCTGACAATTACGATTCGGATTACGTAGATCGGTACTTCAAAGCGCGGGAAGATGCCCGTCTGAATACAAAGGCTTATCTGCATCAGGCTTATCTGCACAAAGATGAAATCAAGAGACTGAACGATCTGATCAATAAAAAATAATGAATCCTTAATATGGATGTACCAATTTTGTCCCATCTTCAGATTGCCAGCCATGCAGCTTTGCTGTATGATTGTGCCGAGGTGACGGATATGGGCAGTATGCAGCCGAAAAAAATGCTGATTCTCAACATCCTTGAGATTTTGAAAAAGCACTCCAACGAGAATCATCCTCTGACACAGAAGCAAATCGGAGAACTCCTGGAAAAGGATTATGGGATGATTGTTGACCGCAAGGCGATCAAAAGGAATCTTGCGAATCTGATGGAGTCCGACTATCCCGTGCGAACAAAAAGCGAACAGATCCGGACAGGAATCAGCAAAGAAACTGGAGAAAAGGAAGAGAATGTTGCCTGCTCAGATTTTTACTATGAACATGCATTTTCAGAAGGAGAATTGCGTCTTCTTATCAATGGAGTTCTTTTCTCTAAAGGTGTTTCCCACCGTCAGGGAAAGGATCTGATCCATAAGATTGAATCCTTAACGGATGACAGTTTCCAATACCGTACCGGTCATATCCATGCACTGCCAGACAACCAACCGGAAAACCGTCAGCTGTTTTATGTTCTGGAAGTTCTGGACGATGCAATCGGAAAAAAGAAAAAGATAGAGTTTACCTACAACAGCTTCGGAACAGACAAGAAACTGCATCCTCGGCTAGACGAAGCTGGCCTGGCAAAGAAGCAGATCATCAATCCTTATCAGATTGTTACCGCAAATGGCCGGTTTTACCTGATCTGTAATCATGACAGCCATGAGAACCTGGCTTATTACCGGATTGATCGAATAACGGACATACAGATCCTGAAAGATCCCGTCAAACCGCTTCGGAGCATTCCTGAGGCAGAAAATGGTCTAAACCTTCCAAGTCATCTGGCAGAGCACCTGTATATGTTTCCGGGGAAAAGCGAGCGTGTTACTTTTCGCGCAAAGAAATACCTGCTGAATGACCTGATAGACTGGTTCGGAAATGACATCTCATTTTCAGATGAAACGGAAACGGACGTAACTGCTACTATACGGGTAAACATCAATACCATGCGCATGTGGGCGCTGCAGTATGCGCTACATGTAAAGGTGCTGGAGCCAAAGGAACTGGCTGAACAGATCCGGACAGACCTGGCCAGCGCATTGAATTGCTATGGAATCTAGTTCAGGGAGGGGAAAAAATGGATCCGGTATATGGAATCACCAAATATGATAAGTCACATTACAACGGTGTCCTGTTCCTGATGCGGGAAGCCCACAAAGCGAATAACAGCGAGAAACAACCTGCCATAGATAAAGGAAACAAGGACTGGTTGGAACGCGTGATTCATTATCACTATAATCATCATACGCCCATGGATGTTGATGATAACCCAACTGCCATATCCCGGTATGGGAATCGGTTTGCAGAAATACTCGAACAGCTACCCGTTGAAGACAAAAATCTTGAGAGCATTGCCTACGCAAACATCAATCCTGACGGTGGAGCAAGCAGCATGAGTCCGGAATACAGGAAGATTGTAGCAAGCGAGGAACTTTTCAAAGCAAGGATGGATAAAATCTTTTCCAGGATTCCAAAGGAGGATACAAAATACATTATCACATGCCGGGAGGCTTTTGAAGCGCTTTCCCCCTCAGATATTCAGGAAGACAAAGGGCTGAAATATAGAAACGGTACAACCGGGCGCGCCGGAAAGGTGGCTGGGCATATCATCTGTTTGGAGATGATCAAGCATCCTTGTATTTCACCTGCCCTTGAGACAGGCTTCAGGATTGACATTGATTGGTCTGGAAAGCCTTTAGGTGAGTAAATGATATACGCCACATCAGATATCCACGGATATCCCTTAGATTCTTTTCTCGGATTGCTGAGTTCTTCAGGCTTTGGGGATTCTGATACCCTTTATGTTCTGGGAGATGTCATCGACAGAAATGGCGATGGCGGCGTTGCCATGCTCCGTTGGATGATGTCACAACCCAATGTCGAATTCATTCTTGGAAATCATGAGGCCATGCTGTTAAGCTGCTCTTTCCTTTTCGATGAAATTACTGAGGAGAATGTTGATCACCTGAATTTTCAACAGATGCAGCTGATGCTCCAATGGATGAGCAACGGAGCAGCACCCACTCTGAAATCCCTGCGGGAACTAAAGAATACAGACCCCAATGCATTAAGGGATCTTCTGGATTATCTGGAAGACGCCCCATTATATTCTTATGCCAGCACCTGTGGAAGGGACTTCCTGCTGGTACATTCCGGGCTTGGTAACTTTTCACCAAACAAAAAAATCTCCAGTTATACGCCGGATGAACTTTTGTGGCATCGGCCTACCATTGGAGAATATTATTTTTCAGATGTTTTGACAGTATTCGGACATACTCCGGTTGGATATTCGTTTGGTGAGCGCGGCAAAATGTTTATGACTGATACTTGGATCGATATCGACACAGGCGCCGCCAGCGGAGCCTCACCGATGATTCTGCGGCTGGACGACTTGAAACCTTTCTATGCCTAAAAATAGCCATCTATGAATACCGATCAAAGAAAAAAGCCCCTGACCGCGTAACGCCGTCAGGGAATCTTTTATCCCGCAATCTGCGGAAGATCTTCTTCTGAAACATCTGATACAATGATATCAAGGTTCCTAATTGCAATATCATATCGCCGGTATCCCCAGGTTTTCGAATGATGGAGCCTGACCGAAATGTCATTCAGCGGCAAATGGCTCAAATGGTAATACGACAGGAGAGCTTCGTCATCCTCATTATCAAGAAGTGCCAGTTTTTTTGTGATGAAATCCAATAGAGATGAATAATTGGCAGAAACAAGATTCAAGGCATCCTTTGCTTCCGAAAGGCGGATAATGGACTCTTCATGCGAATGAACATTGATGGAGTGAGAAACAACTTCATCCTGCAACGATGATGTAATTCTTTCTGCAATGCTTTTCAGAACTTCGACTTTCCTGACTGCGGTTGAAAGATTACGTTCTGCTTCATCTATTTTCTCAAATAATTCTTTTGCTGTCATGCATATCACCCCGCGCTCTTTAACTGCTTCTGTTCTTTCTGAAACTCCGTATCGGTCCATACCAGCTGATAACTTGTGGGCTTCTGAATACTTGGCTTCTTTTTCTTCTTCGGCTTATTTGAAGCCTGATCTTTTGCCCCCTGCGGAGAGCCTGCCTGTTTCCGTTTTCTCCTTTCTTCCTCCATCACATGTGCAATCGCCAATCCCTCAGTGGGGCAGTAGTAGTGTTCAGCGTTTCTATACATGATCGGTTTCCTCCGTAATCTTCTTTGCTTTCTGGTCAATGTAGTTATAGACAGCGATCAGCACCTCGATAGCGAGCGGATGATTATTCCAGGCAGCACATACAGTTCCTAATTCTTGCGCAGCCTGCATCCACCAATCGCCGGCTTTTTCATCACTGTTTGCTGGAGGACAGCAATGATTTTTCAGAAACACATAAGCGTTCCGCATGATTTCCTGTTCTTCGAACGTCATTTTCTGTTCCATCTTGCGCCTCCTTAAAATGGGAAATCCGGATCGCCGGACATATCTACCTGCGTAAATCCTTCGTTCCAGCTGAACCTGCGCGGCCCGCCTTTGATATCGCTCATGGTCTTGCAGGTTTTGTCGAAATACAGGAGAACCATTTCATCGACAACGCCCAGGTCGCGGTTTTTCATGATTTCGACAGCATTCCCAACATCAGCCGGAATAACCAGTTTGGGATAAACTTCTTTCACACGGGTCAGAAAATCATTGTTGATGCGGTGAACCATGAATACGTTATCCGCGGTATTCGTCAGATCTCCTGTCCCGCTGATATCGTTCTTCCTAAGGAAACTTTCGGTCTTACGCGGGTGACAGATAAAGTGAATGTGAACATTCAGCTGCTTTGCTGCTGCCGATAAGGTCTGAACGATTCTCGTCTGAATGTCATACTTGTCATGGATACCCATCGGGAGGTTCAGCGCCATCAGGTTGTCGATAATCACCACATCTGAACCTTTCTGCTTCACCCAGTCGAAGATCACATTAGAAACCATGTTCCAGTCATTTCCGAAATCATTGTTGTAAACAGCAAAGGATCCGCTCAGTTTCTGAGTCAGCTGCTCCTTTACGCCATTCTTCAGCTGATAGTGTCTTGGCGACAGAGGATCCGGTTCCACCTGGTCACGTCCGGCCGCCTGAAGGTAAAGCCAGTATTTCACGAGCTTTGGAGGCATCTCTCCGGAAAACATGGCAACCTTGTATCCCTGATGGACTGCTTCCAGTCCAAGTTGACTGACCAGCGTAGACTTGCCGGAAGAGTTTGATCCAGACCATACAGACAGCTCACCTTTGTTAAATCCGCCGATCAGATCATCCAGCTTTCCAAGTCTGGAGCGAATTGTAATGATCTTGCTCCGGTCATAATCCTCAACATCTGCGATATCCAACATCGCGGGTGCCTGAATCGGAACTGGTTGGACACTCTGAGCCGGCATCATGGGAATGGAAGTGTCCAGGATGCGGGGCTGGAAAACGCTGTTACTGTAAGCCTGAGGATCTACCTTTGCACGAAACTCATGCCATCCGTATTCTGAACAACTGTTGTGGAAGCAGTGGAAGCCGAGTTTTCCATCATTCCCGACAAAAACCGCAGAGTCCGGAGCCTTATGCTCACAGTTGAAGGGGCACTCTCTCAGTACGTATTTTGTTCCGCTGGGGACAACTACTTTCTTTGCGACTTCAACATGATGAGCTGAGAGGAATGCATCCATGTCGAAGGTATCTCCAGATCTTCGAGTTGGAGTCTGCACGGCAGATATCATTCTCCCTGCGTTTTCCGCAACTTCTCTGACCAGAGCCATAGGAGTCGTCTTCACCTCATTCGGAACATGAAGAATCCGGCTGAACCGATACGGGCGATCCTGAGTGTTTGCACCCTTCCGGGCAATAGTTCCATAGAGTTTGGTGATTCTTGCCGGATTAAATACTGCGGTATCGATCAGGACGGTATCACTGGAGAACCACATATCCAGAACTTTCAGAAAATCGGAAATGGTGTCCTTGCTGCTCAGCTCTGCTTTAATTTTGTAAAGCAGATGATACCCATTTCCGCTGTCTGCGATGATAGGCTCACAGAAACCAAGTTTCCGCAGATGACAGAAGACTTCCCGGGCAATGGTGCGAGCATTTTCCTTTTCTGAGTCTGTGGCACTTACTCCGGAAGGCCTTATCGGATCTGCATCAACCAGAATCCAGTTATACCCAATGATGTCATTGTCCGATGTTGTTTCTTTAGGGTACGGGATCAATGTTTCATACTGTCCTCTGGAGTAACAGCCAGGGTTTACACAGTTAAGAGTCTGATAAAAGGTTCTGTTTGGAAAACGGGCAATCTGTCCTTGGATATTGGGACTATCCGCCCTGAAATAGCCGCTAATGGTAGGCTTTGGATCAATGCTGCGAATCTCCACAATGTCCTCAGGATCGTGAAGCAGAAGCAAATCCTTCAGTATTCCGTCCATGTTGATCGCACCTCATTCCTCTGCTTCGGCAGGTAATCTTCCCATTTTCCATCCAGCCATTTTGCGGCTGAAGGAATGTATTTCCCGTTATCCTTGATCCAGTCGTTTGATTTCTTGGCGTTTTCAAGAGCCTGCATCAATACTTCAGCAGGAACATCACTCAGTTCCATCCACGCGTTCCTGGCAGCCTGCTGTCCTTCATGCCTTGGATAAAGCTTCCACCATCTGAAAAATTGATGCTCGCGCTCGCTATTAACGGGAGTTTCTTTTTTTTCTTTATTTCTTTTTTGGTTATGCTCAAATGGTGTGCAAGGCATGCTTAAATGGCGTGCATTCGTGCCCATTAGCTGTGCATCCGTGCACATTTCGATAGCACCAATGCTTCTTTGGTGTGCATCGTCTCTTCGATCAGATTCCAGGATGGCTTCGCCGCAAATCTCATCCCAATCGCAGATAGTCATCATGCTACCCGGCCACCCTTGTTCAACCTGGATCATGCCTCTGTCTGAAAGCTGCTGAATATGCTTTGCAACACTGTTTCGGCTCCAGTTCAGATGCTTTGCAATGCTCTGAACGGAATAAATCAACTGTCCAGGCTTCAAAAAACCAAACCGGTTGTAGGAAGCCTTCAACAAGCAATAGAAGAACAGCAGTCCATCATACGGATCTTGCCAGAACTCCATATCGAGAATGCTTCTCGATATCTTGAGATATCCTTTGGTCTCCATCCTCTTCTCCTTTTTGAGCGAGGCCCTGGAGCAGGAGCGGATGTCCTGCTCCGGGGCACATTCAGCTTCTTAGAACGGGATATCTTTATCGTCAGTGTAAGCTGCCGGCAGTGTTGCGTGGGCTGTTACCGGCTCAGGATCGGGAGCCGCCATAACCGGAACAGGCGGGATTCCCTGACCCTGCGGAAGCGAATATCCACCGGCCCGCGGAGTCATCTGCTGCTGATATCCATACTGTCTCTGCTGTACAGGCGGATAACCCTGTACGATGTTGCTTTCCTGCGATATCCGTCTCCTCATCGGGCGGAATGTACCATCCTGAAGCATCGACAGTGGAATCAGTTTTCCGATTTCAGTGAACACGGTACCCCTGTACTCGTTCTCCCGGACAGAAATGCCAATCCTCAAGCCTTTCAGCGAAGTTGGCTTCCAGTCCCAAACATAACCGTCATTACTGGCCATGATTGCTCCAATGCTCAGGTTGAAGCGGTCGATAATCCAGGATTCGTCCTGTCTCATCCGATCGTTGGGACAGATGATCCGGACGATTCCATGATACTTTGGGCTATAAAGCCCATTCTTCTGTGCTTCATAGTCCCGATGGAAGAAGTTCGCATACGGGCCTTCCGCAATCTCTACCATGACAGCCAGCTGCTGATTTCCATCCTGTCTCATCTCATCCTGGGCATTAATGATCTGGCAAACATATCCGCCAACCGGGAGCTGCTCCCGGTTCTGTTCCTGCATGGGTTTGAATCCGTTAAACGGTCTGATCTCATTAGTGTTCATCTTACATTTCCTCCTTATCGTCATTGATGTACGTTTCGGGCATTAAAGGTCTCATCAGCATTTCCATGAACTTCTTGGCTTCTGTGCATCTGGAGCACATGACACTGGAGTCCCTCAGGCTGAAGCCTTCTTTCTTGATGTAATCGTCTAGATCAATCTGAACGACATCACCGCAGTCGGGGCACAGGCAGAATGTGTTCACATCTGTGATTGCTACAAAGCTTGCTCCTTTGGATTCCGGGGGTATCCTGACAAAGTACATATCCTTGTCCTCCTTCTGGAAGGGGTGGGATTTTTTAGCCCTTCCAAACGGTACTGGTAACTTTTTGGCGTTTTAAGCCACTTTTTTGAAAATTTCTTTTGGAAATTTCAAAAAGGTTGATTTTCAATGCTTTCAGGCCTTAATCGATAAAGTGCCGGCGATAGTAGTTGGCAAGACTCGTCCTCAGCTTCTGAATCCTGCGGTAGGCCGTCCTTTGAGGGATCCCTAACTCTTTTGCGATTTCATAAGATGAACAGTTCTCCATTAACAGTTGCAGAATCTGAGCGCCGTCTTCACATGCTCGTTGGGCTTGCTTTATTACAGCGTCAATGGCATCCCGTTCACCGATCAAATCTGCCGGATCATTTATTTCCTGAGTCGGCATGTAAGATCTCTTTCCAGGATTAGAGCTAAGACGGTTTATCCACTCTGGGTCTTTGTCATCCATTGAGATATTGATGCTGTCGCGATAGTTGCGATACCACGGGCACAGGGGGCAATCTCCACAGCAGCACCGGAAATCAGGCTGTCCGCACGCATTTGTCTTTCGCGCGTAATTACGCGCATTGTTAATTGCTTTGTCCCATGTTTTTTTGACTTCACCGTCCAGCGCCACAGTCTCATCTCCAATTCTGATGTAATGCTTGTTTTCCAGAATCTTCATCTTTCCGAGTCCTCCATTCGGTTTTGCTGAATGGAGAAACCCGGCAAAGAAAGGTGCAGGAAATAATGCTGCTAACCATTGCGAATTCTCCATTCGTGTGGTCTGCAGCAACCCTTGCCCGGGCTGTGCGGGGGTATGTCAGCTGACTCCTGGCAGGCAAGCTCCGTGGAAATGTGCACGTCACGGAGGCCAGAAACCAGCCTCGTCTGGGTTTATTACTCTTTTCCTTTTCAGCTCGTAGATAGATCCGAGCCAGGAGGAAAAGGATAATAACTGATTCATGCGGTCCTCTGTTTGAGGACGGAGAAAAAATAAAGGCCAGGAATGCTAGCCCCTCATTAGGGGAAAGCAAATCCTGGCCGTCCAGCAGCTCTGTGGATTAAGAATCTATTCGGTTCGATCATCCGAAGTTTTCTCCGGATTGATCGTCCATGCACAAAACCGCATTATCTGCTGCACAAGGGAGTCATGCACCAAAGAATCCAAGTCCCTCATGATGCTCGCTCGTGACATAAACGCTTTGGGAATTAATTCTGCGAATCAGAGTAAAGCAGTCTCCCTTCACAAAGAGCACTTCTCCGCCCACAGGAAGGCTGACGCGTACCATTTCTTTCTGGTAGATGTGCTCAATCAGTCCGCGTGACGAATCGACACAGCAAACCATATGATTGTCGATATCTCGGATTGCTTCCATCATGGTTTTCCGCCTCCCGTTTTTCCGGACTCAGGAGTCCGCATTCACCATCGAAACCCGCCGCAATGCAGGAAGGAAAGCTTGTGTGGTACTTAAAAGTACCGCAAAAGGGTAAAAAAATATGCCTCTGGCTCATTTTCCATCCCCCTCCCTTCATCCTCTCGCAATGGCGGTGGTAACTTTACGAACCAAAGGATATCACAGGCAAAAAAAGAAGTCAATAGGGTTTACAAAAAAATGTTGCCAATAAGTACCACTTGTGCTATACTCCCTTATAGATCAAGGAAAGGAGCGGCGACAGATGGCAGTGAACTATGACGAGACCATGGGCCAGGTCATTAAGAGAAAACGTCTTCAAATTGGCATGAGTCTCCGCGATCTTGCCAAAGCAGCTGATGTCAGCCATGTTACCATCATGCGAATTGAGGATGACAAATTTAATATGGTTGATCCTGCGATCCTGACTAAAATTGCGGATACACTTCATTTGGATCGGCTGTTCCTGCTCTCATTAAACGGTGCCGGTGTAAAGGATGAGGATATTCGGATTATTGCACGTGCCGCTGGCAAGATGAGTCCGGAACAGAGACGGCAGATGCTCGAGATGCTGAGAGGTTCTTTCGCGGAGGCATTTAAAAACACCGCGAGTGACGACCTGGACGACACAGAGGAAGAATATCTCGATGAACGCGTATGATCGTTCTTACGAAAGAATAAAGGCAGTCCAAAAATCCGCGGAACTTCTGCGGGATCTCGGGACTGCCTTTTTCCCACTTGACGTATTTGGGGCGCTTTCAGCCTTTGGGAAGCAGATTAACCTTGTTCAATATGCGAACTTGAAAAAAAGCGCAGAAACCAAGGCATCTGATAGTGATATCCCGGAAGTGACTCCCCAGATGATGAGTAAAGATGGATTCTGCACCCGTGTACCAAACTTTCTTTTTGACACCGGTGTTAGCGGCTCTGTCTGGTATATCTACTACGATGATTCCATACGGGAATCACGTATTCGTTTTACGCTAATGCATGAGTTGGGGCACATCGTGCTCCGACATCACCAGCTGCTGCATGCAGATACTCTGATCGGCCTGGATGACAATCCCGAATACAGCGTTGCCGATAAGCAGGCAGACTTGTTCAGCATTAATATTCTTGCTCCGGCACCTGCTGTTTTCAGGCTCCTGAATGATCATGGTTTTTCATACGTACCGGATAAAGTCGATTGGCAGCTTACGAATCCAAATGCTCCTTTTTTGCGGAACCTTGGCAATAAGCCAAATCCGGAAGTTCTGCTTATGACGGCCTTTGGTTTATCGCAGACAGCAGCAAACCGAAGGCTTAGGGAACTGCCAGCAGAACTTGAATTGTGGAATCAGCTCGATCCAGCCCTTTATGCATTTGCTGAGAGTATTCCGCATCGAGCCGGTTGGTTTTGCTGGGTATGCCATACTCGCAGAAGAACCACTTCTCGATACTGTCCAGGCTGCGGTCATGGATTCCATTATGAATTTCAAGATCCAGGGGCTTTTTCACGGCCAGTTATGGGACTCCGGACGAATGGGCAATTTGAGTTTTGCTCTGTCTGTGGCAACTCTGACTTTTCAGAAGATGCCCTTTATTGTCCAATCTGCGGAAGCCCAGTAGTCAACGAATGCGAGAACGCATCCTATACAGATGGGGATTTTATTCGCAGCGGAATGGAAATCATCCGTGGAACGCATCGCTGCAGGCCTACGGATATCTATTGTGGATCATGCGGCGTGCGTACTAAATTTGGTGCCCGGCATGGCCCTAAGGAGAACTACTGGCTCCCAACACGGGCAAGTGATCGGTGCCGCACCTTAGGAACTCATTACCCGGACGAAATCCCATCAGAAAATGGCAAGCTGACCAAATGTCCCGCATGCGGAAGCACAAAAACCATGCGGAATGGGAGGTACTGTGCAGAATGTATGCAGCCGCTGCAGAATGTCTGTGCATCCGATGGCCGGGGTTCTCATGCCTGCGGTTATAATGACCGGTATTGCAGTCTCTGCGGGAAGCCCTCGATCTACAAGCAGTCTGGATGGTTGACTGAATACACGGAAACAAAGGTGTTTGCAGACTTGCGGGAAGCTGATAAGCGCCACCACAAATGGAAACCGACGAGGCTTATGATTCAGCAGGATGGTGAAGTCTTCGTTTCTGAAAGCGCCGGAATCGGAGGTGAAGCGGAATGATCTCGCTCCGAAACGATGTTATAGAGTATATTCGGAAATCCTACGAGTGTGATATTGAGTACCCATGGATGCGTTACCCGGAATACGGCGTATTTCGGCATAAGGATAATCAAAAATGGTATGCCCTCATGATGGATGTTCCGCGTTCGAAGCTCGGTCTGTCCGGCAATGACGTGGTGGATGTGCTGAATCTCAAGCTGGCTGATTTTCTGACGCGGGACTTTTTGATCCAGCGCGACGGTTTCTTTCCTGGATATCACATTTCCAGAGGTAACTGGATAACGGTTCTGCTGGATGGAACTGTCGAGCTGGAAGAAATCTGTCATCTGATCGATGCCAGCTATAAGATGACTGCTTCCGCAAAGACGAAAAAAGCAATTCGTCCGCCGAAGGAATGGATTATTCCTTCCAACCCCAAGTATTATGACAGCGTTCACGCTTTTGATGACACAGATGAGATCAACTGGAAGCAGGGAGCCGGAATCAAAACAGGCGATATCGTATTCATGTATGTTGGTTTACCGGTCTCTGCAATTCTGTATAAATGCGTTGTCACGAAGACAGATATTCCCTGGCATTTTCAAAAAGATAAGCTGACAATCATGAAGCTGATGAGCATCCGTTTGCTGAAACGGTATGATCCGAAGAAGTTTACTTTTGAAGTCCTGAAAGACGAATACGGGATCTATGCGGTACGCGGTCCCAGAGGGATACCGCAAAAGCTAAGCGAGGCATTGAAATAGGATGAAGATAGGCATTATATCCGATACCCATGATCTTCTCCGACCGGAAGTAATCAATGCGCTTCAGGATTGCGCGGACTTTACATTACGGAGGGCAAATGAGCTTATACGCTATCGGGGATCTGCATCTCCATTTTCAGTCTGAGCTGAAAGCTCCCGGGCAGCTTCATGATCCTGTATGGAAAAACCATGAGGCCATTTTCAAGAGAAACTGTGAAAAACTGATTAAGCCTGAAGATACGCTTCTCCTTGCAGGTGATCATAGCTGGGGCCGGAACATGTCCGAGTGTGCAAAAGATCTGGAATATATCTGCTCTCTTCCGGGCAGAAAGGTATTGCTTCGCGGAAATCACGACATGTTCTGGGACGCCCAAAAGACAGCATCCCTCAATCGGCAGTTTGAGGGAAAACTGTTTTTCCTGCAGAACAACTATGCTGGATACCGGGATTATGCGTTGGTCGGAACCAAAGGCTACACGTTTGAAGGGCCGTTCTTTATGCGCGGCAGAAAAATCATCGGCTGGGATCATGAAGAGGAAGAGCATGCCCAAAGACTGATTGAACGTGAAGCGCAGCGGCTCAGGATCTCTTTTGAATCGGCAAAAAAGGATGGGTACAGCAAATTCATCATGTTCCTGCACTATCCTCCGACAAGTATCCTGGAACGCAACAGCGTTTTTACCGCTATGGCCGAAGAGTACCATGCGGAACAGGTGATCTATGCTCACTGTCACGGAGAAAACCGGTTTCATGACAGCATAGAAGGACGGCATCATGGAATCATGTATCGCCTGGTCTCAGGAGACTACCTGAGATGGATGCCGGAACAGATATTGTAATTCGCCGCGAGTAAGGAGCCATACATGAACACCGTTTTAATCATCGTGGCAGCGCTTGTAATCCTGAACCTCGTTTCATTTGGCCTGATGGCTTATGACAAACATTGTGCTAAAGCAGGAAAATGGAGAATCCCGGAGAAAACGCTTTTTATAGCTGCAGCCTGCTTCGGAGCATTAGGCGGGATCCTTGGGATGACAATCTGCCGGCATAAAACCAGGCATTGGTATTTCCGGCTGTTCTTTCCTGTGCTGCTTGTACTTCAGGTTGCGTTGCTGGTGTTTGGATACGGGAGGTTTGTGAATCCATGACGATTTACATTGACGCAGATGCCTGTCCCGTGACCCGGATTGCTGAAACAATCGCAAAAAAACATGGCATCCCTGTGACGCTTATGTGTGATACCAATCATGTTCTGAGCTCGGATTACAGCACCATAAAGGTCATCGGGGCCGGTGCGGACGCGGTGGATATCGCGCTGATTAACCTCTGTCGGCGCGGTGATGTGGTGATCACCCAGGATTATGGTGTCGCCGCCCTTGCCCTGGGAAAAGGTGCGTGTGCAATCCACCAGAGCGGCAGATGGTACACGGATGAAAACATTGACGGACTGCTGATGGAACGGCATCTGGCAAAGAAGGCCAGACGAAGCGGAAAGCATCATCTGAAGGGGCCTGCAAAGCGGACAGAAGAAGATGATCGACGGTTTGCGGAAAGCTTTGAACGATTATTAATTGAGGCAAAGAAAGATGATAACATTTCAGGAAATATCCTTATCGGATCAAACCCTGGCTAAGCTGATTCACCTGTCTCAAGACTGGGAAGCGGAAAAGAGTTGTTACGGATATCGGGCCAATGGGCGGGATGATATTGAAGGTAACAGGATATTCACGGCCGAGGAAAACGGTGAAATCATTGGTTACCTGTTCGGCCATCGCTTCAAGTCGGAGAACATGCGCTCGATCATGCCTGAAGGATCTGATTGCTTTGAAGTGGAAGAATTATACGTAATCCCATCCAGACGTTCAACCGGCATCGGCAGGAAGTTGTTTGAGGTTGCAAGTGACGCAGTTCGTTCCGAAGCGGAATACATGATTCTGAGCACCGCAACAAGGAACTGGCAGGCCATCTTTCATTTTTATCTGGATGAGCTCGGAATGGAGTTCTGGAGCGCCAGACTGTTTAAGAGAATAGGTGCTCATTCGAATGACGGAACTTGTTGATGTGATCGGCATGCAGTTTGTCCCATTGCGGCAGGATTCTGATTTGAGGAGGTTGTTCTGATGGCAAAGAAAAAGGATCTGAGCATTCTGTTTATTGGTAACAGCCACACATATTACAACGATATGCCTCTGATGGTAAAACAGCGGGCAGAAGATGAAGACTTCAATTGCCGCGTCACCATGATCGCCCACGGCGGATGGTACCTCTCCCAGCATGCGGAAGAGCCGGATGTTCGCTTTAACATTCTTTATGGCGGCTATGATTATGTTGTCCTTCAGGAGCATGCCCATCCGTTCGGCCCGGAAGAAAAGTTCCTAAACGCAGCGGTCTCTCTGAATGAGCTAATCCGCAAAGCAGGAAGCACACCGATTATTTACGAATGCTGGTCAAGGAAAGATGAGCCGGAAAAGCAAAAGGATATGGTTGAATCTCATAAAAAGGTTGCGGCTGCAATCCATGCGCTGCGGGCTCCCGTTGGTGAAAACTGGTGGAGCTACAAAAAAAGCCGGCCAGATCTTGAACTGTATGCCGAAGATGGCGCGCACGCTTCGCCTGCAGGATCGGATTTCGCTGCAAGGCACATCTGGGAAGAAATCGTGACAGACCTTCATCGGAAAGGATTTAAATGAGAATTGCTGTAATGACCTTCAGACTTCGGGCATCATGGGTTCACAGTCTGAAGGAAAAAAGGATGATCGTAAAAAGCCTGACAGCCAAATTGCAGAACAAGTTCCATGTTTCCGCTGCAGAAACAGATGAGCAGGATACACATCAGATAATTGTGATAGGAATAGCGGCTATTGTCCCGCATAATAGTATTGCGGACAGTCTGATGGATGAAATATCCCTGTTTGTGGAAGAAAACTGCGATGCTGAGATTATGGACGAGCAAAGGGAAATCCGGTAACAAGGAGGTTTAACAATGAATTTCGAATTCCTGAGGGGTTTGACAGGACTTGGACATGTGTATGTAAACTGCTGTAATGCAGAGAAACTCGCTTTGACTATGCCTGTTCAGAGTGTTTTTACATCCAGAAAAGGCGCTGAAGTACTGGCAAAATTTATTTATATGGCTGCTCTCAATCAAGAAATCAAGCAAATGACATTCAATGACATCCTTCGGGATGATGTTTTTAGAAGATATGTTAATAGCAGCGAGATAATGAAAGCATTCCATCATATACGCACATCTGGGAATATGGCCGTTCATGAAGAAGGCTATGAAGCTCCAGCGAAAGAGGCTATCACGGTCTTGCAGGATCTCCATTACGTTACCGGAGAAGTTGCTCGCATGATGGGCTTGATCGATAAGTATCCCAAATTCAATCGTAGGATCGATGCTTATCCTGATGAAAAATATATTGAAGACAGTGAGATTGAGAAAAAAGCCCAGAAGATGTTCCTGGAGTATGTTGAGAAATATGACGCTCAGGTCGAACGAGAACGTTTTTACAAAAGGAAAGTTGATAAACTGAAGGAAGATTTTCTCGAAGCTTCTTCTCCTTTTAAGATTGACTGGAAGCCCGGCATAATACATTCACATGAAACGATCGAATTTAAAAACAAACTGCTTCATTCAGAGACTGTCCAAGTTATACAGGATCACTTTGGATTTATGGGTATGCAGACAGTAAGATTTCTACAAGGCGAATTGGAGGAAGACAGAGTTTATAACTTTAATTGCGAACTGACAGTTTACGGAGAAGATGGGTATACAACGACAGATCTTGGAGAGTTTATGCACGGGGTTCTGTTTGATCTTCCGGAAGCTGAGGGATTCAAGATCGTTACTTTTTATGAGGGCCCCAATTTCGATCCTGGAAAAAATAACGGGGAGCGTGAGTTTTTTGAAAATGCTATTGAAAAGATTAATCGCGATGAAGTGTTTGTATACAAAATTTATGAACGCCTGGATATCAGCGGAGAAGCATGGTGCGGAAAATACGAGAATGGTGAATGGGTGAATCTGGCTGATCAGTACAATCCAGACATCATCAACAAGAGCTTTAAAGGTGGATGGGAATCCAATCAGCTGCATTTAGCCATAATTATGGACAATGAAAAGTATCCAGAAATATTCTCTGCATTAAATGATGTAACCCGTATGTATTTTTCGGACCAAGACCTTATTTGTCTAGAGGATTTTAGGGAAGATGGAGACGATTCTTCATTACTCATCGGAGTTGACTGGGATACAGACAATCTTCAAGAGATTCAGAGTTATCTGGACGATCTGAACGCTGTTCTGGCGCCGATTCTGAATGAATGCGATGGCGATTGTGAAGGCAGTTGGTACCTGAATGATGAACCATTTGGAGTGGCAACATGGGTATGGACACCAGATGGATTTCGGATAGTTGGGACTGAGATGTGATAGAGTAAACTGGTGATCTTTCAGCCGCATCGATCCAGATCTGGATTATCTTATTTAGGGAGCAATCAGCACAAGCGGGAGGGTAAAACCATGCGAAATCATGAAGTTGTCCAATCTCACGCACTGCTTAATGCCGATGGTAATCTGTCGGAACCCGGATGGTCAAGGCATCTGGTGCAGCAATATGACCGTTCACAGATCAAGGCACCTGCCTGGCGGATCAAGGAATGGGATTATTACCTTGTCGTTGGCAAGGACTTTGCCGGAGCTTTTACAATCTCAGATGACGGATATATCGGATTACAGTCTGTATCACTGCTAAGTCTGGGAGATAAGCCGTGGGAGCATACGGAAACTGTGCTCACGCCATTTCCGATGGGAAAGCTGAAGCTGCCCGGGGATTCCTCCTCCGGCGAGACTGTGTACGAGGATAAGCGCCTGCAAATGCGTTTTTCTGCGAAAGACAGTCAGCGCCGAATCACCTGCCATTTTGAACGGTTCTGGAACGATAAACCTTTCGACTGCGACATTATTCTTCAGCAGCCGGAAATGGACACCATGGTGATTGCTACTCCCTGGGACAAGGATAAGCATTTTTACTACAATCAGAAAATCAACTGCATGCGTGCTTCCGGTTATATGGAATATGACGGAACCCGCTATGAATTCAATCCTTCCACAGATTTCGGCACGTTGGACTGGGGTCGCGGCGTATGGACGTATGATAACACCTGGTTCTGGGGATCCGGAAATGCGGACCTGAATGGAAACGCCTTTGGCTTCAATATTGGATATGGCTTTGGCAACACAAAAGCTGCCTCAGAGAACATTCTGTTTTACAACGGTATCGCTCATAAACTGGACGATGTAACTTTCCAAATTCCGGAAAGCGGCTATATGGATCCCTGGACATTTTCTTCTTCGGATGGACGCTTTGAGATGTCTTTTGTTCCGGTGCTTGACCGTGCAGCAAAGATAGACTTTAAGGTTCTCGTTTCTGATCAGCATCAGGTTTTCGGACGCATGAGAGGCAAAGCGGTTCTGGATGATGGAACCGTGCTTGAAATCAAAGATGTTCTTTGCTTTGCGGAAAAGGTTCATAATCGGTATTGAGTCAATAAACCTGATTATTGTTCGCCCTTCTCTTCAACAAGAATCCCCGTCAGCCGCGGAACATCAAAACGGCTGGTAAACAATTCGCACTTGCAGAGGAAGGCATAGAAAATGTGCCTTCCTTGTCCGTTCAGGGTTTCATAGTTTCCTTGGCCTTTTGACAGGATGATATCCGCCGAATCCAGAACGTTCTTTGCTTCTTCTGTCAGCATATCATATACCGTTCCGGCAACAGTGTTCCCGTTGGAAATCACCCGCGCAATCTGATCAATTCCTGAATACACAGCATCTTCCTCAGTTGCGTCGTTCAGTACTTCGCCGCCGCGAACCATCACTTTTGCTTCGATATGAGGGAACCGGCTCAGGAGCTGTTCGATAAACAGCTTGTCCAGAACAATTTCACCGCAGTTATCAGCCAGCAGCAAAAAGCTCTTCGCGTTTTCACATTGCCGAATAAAGGAGTCCATCACTGCCTGGTCGCGTTCTTTCAGTTCTGCCTGATCCAGCAGCTTCAGAAACTCATCGTCCTTTACAACGTTCATTGCACCAAAGTCAATATAGTTGCCGGCTCTGGCATAACCCAGCGCTGTCCTGATCGGATCTCCAGAAACTTCGATTCTCTTTCGGATCGCATTTTCCTTTGCGAGGACAAGATCGTTGTATTTCCTTTTAATTTCGGCATATGGTTTCTTCGGGCCGAAATGCTTTTCATAAACCTTTCCGAAGAGATAAACCAGATATGGTGCCGAATCATTTTCTCCTCTGTTTGCGATAATATCACTTATCTCACGTAGATAATCCGGATCATTTGTCAAACACTGTTGCTTCTCAAACAAGCAGACTGCGCAGCTTTCAATTACTCTCATCCTTCGCACCCTTTTTCACATCTGCAGTGATAACTCTCCTCATTTTGCAGCCTATAGTTGGGTAATCTCGATTCTGCGCTTATGATCAATTTCAACGATCCGGCACCCGGGAATCGTGCTGTCGTGTTTGCAGGCATCCGGATGATCACACCAAGTGCATGGCGACTCCATCCCATCTTTTACCGGTTTGGGTGAAACTTCACCGCTGCGGATCAGATTCACCCGTTCCGTTACAGCATCAATCGCACAGCCTTCCACCGCGTACATCTCCTCTGCGGAGACGGCGGAGACAGTATCATTGGTATCGAGCTTTTTCGCAATCTTCACTGGCTTTGCGGCTTCCTGAATCATCTCTTCATCCAGGATCATGCCTGTTGTTTGCAGATCTTTGTCGATCCCGGTCTTGATCTGATCTGTATCCTCGCTGCCGACAAGCACGTCGCGGATCGGCTGATAGAGACCGCCGGCAGCTTCATACCCATCCAGGCCCATTCTTGCTGCCCGAATATACAGAGGAAGCTGAAGTTGGAGTCCGGCAACAATGGAATTCTGCCTGACTTCCTTGTTGGACATTTTATTGTCCACAATCATAAAGTACTTCTTTCCGGTTTCTGTTTCCAGCACATCAATACGGTCAATCCGGCCTGAGAAAGCGACCGTATCTCCATCTGAAGTCTTAATTTGAATTGCAGGAATCCTTGTCTTTCCTGTTTCATCAGGTGTTCCGAACGGCACTTCCGTTGCCATGGGAAGAAAGTGCTGTTTCTGTTGGAATGAGCGCATCATGCTCGCGATGGACGTTCTGACTCCGCGTATGATTCCTGCACCCTGATAGCGGTGCATGGTATCGGATGTCAGAATTCCGCCATCCCATTTTTTGACCCGCTCTCTCAGAATCTGATTCAGAAGCTTTGTCTGCGTTTCTTCTGACAGATTCGGCCATTTGGGAAGTTTCATAGCCTGATCCAGGAACATTTGCAGCACATCATGATTAAATGTGCCCTGCTCGTTTCTCTGGAATGTATATGTTCCTGATGGGACAAGTCCCAGACCATACTGAAGGAAATGCCTGTAAGGGCAGGAGCCAAAGGTTTCCACGCGCGAGATGGTCATGCCGTGGGTAATATACAGCCTTCGTGCCTGCTCCGGAGTGATGCTGGCGGCTGGAACAGTCACATGCAATCCGGCCAGAACGCTTTCGACCTTCCGTTTCCAGTCGTCGGAACTGTACAAAGAACTCAGAGCGTTCTTCCAAAGCGAATCCTCCGGTGTTTCACCCTGCAGGAAACTGTCTTTACTGTCCTTCGTATCACGCAGCTTCACTGCCAATGCTTCAAGCGCAAAAGCGGGAGCAAACGGGCGAATATCTGTTTCCATCAGGCCACCGGTCACATTTTCCGGATTCGTTTCTTTGATTGTTTTCGACAACCGCTTGAAAGCTGTGGAAGGTGTCATCACTCCGCCGCTGGGCCGCGCACTGGAGCAGGAGATCATCAGTTCCTGACGCGCCAGAGAAACCGCCTGATATACATCCTGCTTCTGCCGCGCCGCCAGATCCATAAGAGACTGTCCAATCTTGCTGTAGGGTCTCTCCAGGTCAACAGGCTCTTTCTGAACCTTCTCCACGGAATCTTCGCTTTCCGGATCAGCATGATCGCCGGAGTACATGTCCTTATAGAATTTCTTATTTTCGTCTTCTATGAATTCTTCCAGTTTGCTGCGCTCACGTTCAGAAAGAATGCTTGCGCTGGCCGCCACTTCGTTTTCCTGAAGGCCCATCACAATCATGCAGCGCACGCCGGAAGAAAAGAACATCTGCGGCGGAGCAACCATAACGGCACCGGAAAGCTGAGGAAGCGATTTGATTTTCCGCGAGGCCAGGGAGGATTCAAGCATGGTGCACAGGTCATGAAGCGGAAGCGGTTCGTCTCCGATAAAGGTTGCCACAGTGTCCAGCAGTTCGTTGACAGCCGTCCAAACCTGCCTGTTCCTGTCAATTCCGAGGTCGTCGCCCTGTGATGCAAGGATTTCTTCCTGTGCCTGCAGGCGTTCGTAAATTCCGGCATTCGTGACAAACTCAAAGAGAAGCGTAGCTGCCTGCTTTCCGGTACATCCTTTCTGGGAAAGCTTCTTTTTAAGCTCCACAATGGGCTCAATCAGCTTCTGGCGGAGTTCTTCCAGCATCAGCACACTTTCTTTTTTGCTCTCTTTTTCAGGAATATGGAAAGGCTTCAGCCAGCGTCCGCGGTGGATTCCATTCTCCCGGGCATAGTTTTCCATGTCCATGATTTGCTTGCAGCTCATATCCGCAAAGCCCGTCTTGATTAACCTCAGAACATCTTCCTGGCAGAAATTCAACCGAAGAATTCGTAAAAGAGACAGGAAGTATTGCGCATAGCCGCTCATCAGAATCGGTTGATCCTGTTTTGCGTTGAACGGAATACCAGAAGCGGACAGCGTTAATGGAAGCAATGACGGAAGTGTGTTCTGTTCGCAAATCGCGATCGCCATATCCTCCCATGGGATGCCAGTTTTGTGCCAGTCAATCAAGGTCTGGCAGGCGTGCTGGCATTCCAGATAGGAATTCTTGGCATAGTACATATGAACATGAGACATATCCGGCACATAGGTAGCTGCCAGCTCAGCCATCGCAGTTTTTTTAGCAACTGAAGGATCTTCCCGGATCACAATTGTTTCATGCCTGGTCTGGTACTTTTTCTCGCTGCCAAATGCTCCAAGCGCGTAGATATTCTTTTCTACATATGCAATGCCGGCGTCTATTGCGGGCATCAGCTCTTCCCGCTGAGTGGAAAACTCAGCTCCTCTGCGCTTGAGGTAATATGCCAGTGCCTTTACAGAATCGTTCGCAGCCTTGAAAATATCACGATCTGCGCCAACATCATCGCTGATCAGACCAATGACAACCTCAGCGGCTCCTGTGCCATCCTCCGCGAAAGCTGCCGCTTCAACCAGATTAAGAATATCGTGTGTGATGTAGTCAAAGCCATAGATCAGCAGCTGCTTATGTTGAATGATTCCGCTTTTGCGAATCATCCTTACAGCTGACATCCATTGGCCGACCGTATCCTCAAAGCCTTTTTCCAGCATCTGCTGATAGCCGTCCCAAATCAGCGCAACATCTTCCAACTTTGCGCTGGTTCTGCGGCTCTCGGGGCTGTATTGCCTTAGGAATCCTGGCGTCAGCCTTGCTCGGGTGAAGTCGTCAATCTGCCCCGCTATTTTAGCTGCAAGCGTCGGTTGTGCCGCTGAATCGCTGTAGTATTTCAGCTCGTCCCTGTAATGATGCAGCACCTGAGAGATGATCATATTCTGTCCATCGCCGGATATCGGCTTTTTATTCCCATATCCGGTCATTTCACGAACCTCGCGGATCAGAGACGATGGAGAGAATATCTTCAGGCCGAAGATGCCACCGTCACGGCTTCTTTTCACGATTTCTGTTTCACAGGCAAGCGTAAATGACTCCGGAATCAGAACAACCGGATCTGAAGCATGCTCTATTTCTTTTATAAGGCTTGGAATCAGCCCTGGTGCTCTGGTTGTGACGATCCGAATGTGTGCCATCAGACATCCCTCCTTTCAACAGGAAATGCCTTTCCTGCCTGAAGAGCAAACAGCCACATTTCCTTTACTTTCACCCTGGTCAGTCGCTCGATTGCAGTCCGGTACCAGTTCATTTGCATTTCATGTCTGGGAACAAAAGTTTCCGGAGCGGTATCCCGGTCGGTTTTGTAATCAATCAGGATCCATTCTCCGCTCTCCTTGAATACACAGTCGATGATACCCTGAACCATTGTCGGGCTGTGCGGCTCAATCTTCATGGTAAAGTCGACTTCGCGCCGGATCTCATTGCTCGCGAGCATCCGTTTGCCAAGCTCACTCTGGAAGAAGGAAACCGGCCCCTTGATCCTGATCATGTTCGCTTCATCTTCCGACATAATATGATCTGCCCGCATACGATCCATTTCGGCGCGTACAGCCTGAGCTTCATCGGCTCCTTCTTTTCGCAGTTCATCCAGATTGATCAGATGCAAAAAACGATGTGTCGCAGTGCCAATGCTGGTAGCCTCGACTGTTTTCTTTTCATCCTCTAGAAATGCAGGTTTGGAAGGAGCGGAGTTGAGACGGAACGTCCGAACAGCCTCCTCCGTTTTGCGTTTATCTTCAAGCGTTTCCTCGCTGTCATCGTCTGAAAGCGGCTTATGATGCTGCGTGATGGATGTAACACTGGTTTTAAGAGGCGCTGGCTCAGCGTGTTCCGGCATGAACAGCAGCATGGGCTCGTTCGCGGACAGCACTGTCTCGATTCTGGTATCAACCGAATCCGCTGTCTCTTCCGTATCTTCGATTGCTTTTCCGGACACGCAGGACACACGCCAGAGTTCATCCTGATTGGTTTTGTCCACGTCCGGCAGCTTCACCCTTCTCAGCACTGCCGGCATAATCATATCCAGCATGCTGTCTGTTTTCCAGATCCGGGCTGCCCGGGTTTGATTATTCCATAGTCTTTCAGTTCCATCCTTGTAGGATCCAATGAGGCAAAGCTTCTGCATGGCACGGGTCATGGCAACATACAGAAGCCGGGTGCCCTCCGAGATGTTTTTGCGAAGGGCCTGGATCTCAAAGGCATCCTTTCCCTGAGAATCCATCGTGCTGTGTTTCCTGCGCTGAATTGCAGGCAAATAAAGACCCAAAGCTCCGCCCGAAGAGGAAATATTCATGCGAAGTTTCTCGTCATTCCTCTTTCTGCGAATGCTTTTCTGAAGATCCATCAGAATGACCACAGGGAATTCAAGACCTTTACTCTTATGCATGGTCATCACACGAACGAAATTGTCTCCAGCCCCCATAGCAGGATGATCGTCGCTGTCACTTTGCTTGGTTTCCTTGGCTTCCCGCAGCTTGCTGATGAAATCCGAAAGCCGCATATCGCCGGCTTTTTGTCCATCCAAAGCCCGTTGATAAAGCGCATCCAGATTGGCTTGACGGGCTTTTCCATCCGGATAGGCTCCACGGGAAGCATATACGCCTGTTTCACGCATCAACCACCAGATAAAATCCGGCACGGGCATGCCCTCACAGGTTTTCCGCCATGCATTCAGCTGATCAATCACCTTCCGACAGCGGATATCAATCGGTTTTTCATTCCGCTCTGCACACAGCTCAAAAGCTTCATAGAACGGTACATATTCGTTTTTCTCGATCCGTATATCCGCCAGCTCGCTCTCCGTAAAGAGGAACGGCGTATTGATCAGCGTTCCCACCAGCGCATCATCGTTATGAAGATTGTCAATCACTGTCAGCAGGCACAGGAAGGATTTCACTTCAGACAGTCCAAAGAAATCCGGGACTCCCTCATACATAGCAGGGATATGCATCTTCTTCAGGTGCTCCACAACAGTTGACGCAGTTCCTTTTGCTGTCCGCAGAAGGATGACGATATCCTTGTACTGATAATGCTCTTTTGTGCTGGATTCGGCAGACGGTGAAATCAGGGACTGAATATATCTTCCGGCGACTTCACATTGCGCTTCCAGCTTATCAGCATCTTCTTCGCCTTTCTGCACGAGGAACACATCTACCGGTCCGAAATCCCCATCGACATTACACCGCAGGTTGTCTTCGGGGATATAATCCATATCTGTGATCCGTTCATCCATCGCTTCCGTAAACACTTCATTCACAGCGTTTACGACGCTCCTGCAGGAACGGTAATTGTCCATAAAGAAGATTCGGCGTTCGGTGGCATCAGCAGCATCTGAATAGGTTCTGCGCTCGTGTTCGAACAGATCCGGCTCAGCGTGACGGAATCCATAGATGGACTGCTTGATATCACCAACCATGAAAAACTGATGCCCAGGTCCTGTCAATGATTTGATAATCGCGTCCTGAATACCGGAAACATCCTGACATTCATCCACGTAAATATACCTGTATTTTGCCAGTAGCTCATTGCGCTTATCCGGATCAGACATGATGCGGTAAGCAATCTGCTCCATATCGGCGTAATCGATGGCCCCGGCTTCAAGCTTCTGCTGCTCATACTGGGAAGCGGTTTCCCGCAGCAGCAGTTCAAGGCCCCGGATTTCCTGCTGAATGATGCTGTTCAGCCGGTCATTCTTTTCATCCAGCATGGCATCGATGCGTTTAACCGCCTGAGAGAATATGCCCTTGGACCCCTTCATGCTGTTCCGCACTTCATCGAACTGCTTTTTCCAGGCTTTAGTGGTATCGTCCGATCCGCGGGGTACCGTAGGCGCTTTGATAAAGGCCGCACCAGTGCTCATCAGGAGGGCTCTTTTCTCCGCAATTCCGTCCGTATGCTCATAATCAGCAAGGAAGGCAGCGACCAGATCTTCATCCGCCTGCACCGTATCGCCGCATGAAGCCAGTGCCAGAGGATCCTGCAGCAGCTCCTGCTCTTGCCGGAGACATTCCTCAAGCCCCAACACATCCAGATCAATGGAGGTCATGATCTCTTTGTTCCACAGATCGTAGGGTGGCTGCTGAACAATCTGCTCCAGAAAGCCGAAGGGGTTCGGAATCCCCATCAGGACGTTATACAGATCCTGAACCATCTTCTGGATCTCTTCCAGGCTGAAAGCAGTCATCAGAAATCCGACGGCCTGACGGTCTGCCAGGGTATATTTCTCCTTGTTGCTGAAGATTTGTTCCGATGCATCTGAAAAGCATTCGTCCAGAATATGTTTCTTCTCAGCGTCTTTCAGAACGCGGGGATTCATGGATGCGCCGGCATTATCGTTGAATTCCTTCAGAAGCTGGGTACAGAAGGAGTGGATCGTACTGATTGTCGCCGTTTCGATCTCGCTCAATGCTTTAGCGGCAGGCTCAATGCCTTCCTGGGAAGCCTTTTCCAGCAGATCGCGCAGCTTATCCTTCATGTTCTGAGCCGCATCCTTCGTGAATGTAATCACAAGGAACTCAGAAATAGACGCTTCCGGATGCTGGATAAGCGTCTCTTTTATCTTTTCCACCATGACGGTAGTTTTTCCTGAACCAGCTGCCGCAGAAACCAGGATGTTCTGGTTTTGGGCGTTGATGGCTTCCGTCTGGGAAGCATTGAATTTCGGCACTCGCAAACCTCCTTCCAAGCCGGGAAACATAAGCAGATTATACCATGTAAGCGATTGGTTATAAAGGCGAAATATGGTATACTTTCCCTCTGTAAAGCAATGCTTTTCCTGAGTTTTACTCGAAAGGGTGACCTTCGTGTTCGGAGACAAGAGATCGTACCCAAACCCCTATGATTACCCAAGCGCAGATGATTACTATCAGGCAGTCGAAGACTATCATCAATGGTTGAAGGACAAAGAAGAAGCGGATGCTGAAGCTGCAGACCTTGCCTATGAGAGAAGTCTGGAAGAAAAGTGGGACAGGTGAATTGGTTTTCTGGGAGCGATAATCCATAACGCTGTCTGAAGCCTTTGAAACGTAACAGTTTTTCAAGTATGATCACTGTAAATTATTTCGCTTTCGGAAAGCAGTTTCTCCAAGTTGACGATAGCTCTGAGAGTTGTGATGGATTCGGTGAATGCCGAAGGGAGTGTAGCATGAGCAACCTAGAAGCATTACCGATGGGTGGTTTATGCATGCTCCATTCTTTTATGCACATGCCTCGTAAATGTTACATACTATAAGCAAGATAGATATTGTCTATTTTCAAGGAATACCAACTGTGGTATCCCGGCATGCTGTCCACAGGCAGACAGCAAAGCAAAAGCTGAAACTGATAGCCTATGAAAGATGGCGATTTATGGAAAAAAGGCCTGGGGCGAAGATTGATCCCAGGTCTTGCTGTCCAATGAAAAGAGATGCCTATGTGTTCAATGTGGCCGCGGCGTTTCGCACCAGTTGCTCATATTCCAAGCGAACTGCATCTGGCCCCTTGACCTTGATTTTCCCTTGAAAACTGAACACCCAGTTATAGAATGCCTGGCTTGTGCCGACAAACGCAACCACTCTGAAACTATTCTGATCACAGGCATAGGTCGTAACATCCAAACCGAATTGATCTATGACTTCATCCATTAAAGAATTGTCCACTTGAAGTTCGACTTCTTTGATTTCTGCGCCTTTCAGCCCAAACGCAGTGGATACATAGTTTTCAAGATCGGAATCATAAACTGCTATAGCCAATTCGTCTGTCACTTCGGGCATTCCAAAGATGCGATCGATACGTTGGCAGAGGATATTCCGATTTCTTTCCCCGTAACCGACAACATAAGCATGCACTCCGTCATCGAAGAAAAAGCAAGGGCTCATGATCAGTTCATCCCGAGAAAGTACAGGCTTCTTCTTAATATTATATGTGAATGTCTTAAGTCTGATCTTCTTTCGCTTATTGATAGCTTCATTGATAGCTTCAATAATCTGCATAGTTTGTGATACATCCTGAGACCTGTTTTTCTGACTAATCCAATGCCGTTTCAATTCATGCGCTTTAAAAGGTCCCGCGAGTTTATAGAGCTTATTTGTTAGCTGGCTGCGCTCTTTTTCGCTGAGCGTTCCGCTAACTGATATGGCATCCAACAGCTCTACGATCTCTTGCTGATCGAAGTCACGTTCCTGATAATTATACAGATTCTGCGATGACCGGGTTGCACGGATCATATATCCCGCTTGCTGCAGCGCTTCGATATCCGTTTTGATTGTCGTACGGAATGTATCGATGCCATACTCATCTTTAAGTATCTGGCACAATTGAACAGTGGACAGCTTATGGTTTTCATCCGTCTGTTCTTTAAGAATTTTAAGCAGGTATAAAGGTCTCAGTTTTGCGTCTATATCCATGAGACACCTCCGGCTTTTCTTTTTTCACTCTATCGTTCGTCAGGGAAGAGAAACTATAAGAAATCAAGCAAAACCGATCTTGCGTGTAGACGTCGCAGGTTTATTGATGTCGATGCCTTCATCAGTAAGATAATCTTCGACATCTTCCAGAATGATCAGGGTGTCTTCCTTGTCATCTTCCGCACGAAGATTTTGATTCATAATCACCTGATCCATGATGTTCCGGACAGTTCGTGCATTGGCGAAATTAGGCTGGCGTCGGAAGTACTCCATAATGTCTAGCACGCGCTCAAGCGCGTCATCTGCAATGGTGTAATGCTTCTTCTCAAGGAAAGAACGAGCGATCAAACCGAGCTCTTCTCTGGTGTAATCTGGGAATTCAAGCGTAAACTGAATCCGGGACTCAAGCCCAGGGTTGCTGCTGATCATCTGTTTCATTTCATCCTTGTATCCCGCGAGGATTGTGCAGAACTGTCCACGCCGATCCTCCATTTCCTTTAAGAGAACAGCAATCGCTTCTTCGCCATAACTCGTCGGCCCATTATTCTGGGCAGCGCCAGCGGTAAGGGAATAGGCTTCGTCGATGAACAACACGCCGCCCATAGCCTCATTAATCTTTTTAAGCGTCTTTGGAGCGGTTTCACCGATGTATTTTCCAATCAGTCCATGGGCGTCCGTCTCCACCAGTTTGGCTTCATCCAGCACCCCGGCGTCATAAAGAATTCGGGACAGAATCCGGGCAACTTCTGTTTTACCTGTACCGGGATTGCCATAGAAACACATGTGAAGATTGAAGTCCGCTTGTCCCTGGTTTCGTTTCGCATAGGCCTTTATCTTTTTGACCATTCGCTTGATGCTTCCAAGGCCGATCAATTGATCCAGTTCTTCCTCGCCAGTCAATACCTTTCTGGCGGTGTCGGAAGAAGATGTCGGGAGATTGATCTTGGAATCCTGAATAAACTTGTTAACGTCAACCAGTCCGACTTCTGTATCTTCGGTCCCAGCGCAGCGAAGATTCTGGCACATGATTACCTGATCCAGAATGTTTCTGATTTCTCTGGCGTTAGCGAAGTTTGGATCCTTCCGTTTGATATCCGTGATATCAAGCATACGGCTCATAGCAGTTTCGCCCATGGAATAGTTGCGTTTTCTGAGCATCAGCTGCGTGATTTGTTTCAACTCATCCCGTGAATAGTTCGGGAAGTCGAGCGTAAACTGAATCCTGGACTTGAGGCCAGGGTTGACTGACAGCATCTGCTGCATTTCATTGCGGTATCCGGCAAAGATCACACAAAACTTGCCTCGGTAGTCTTCCATTGCCTTGACGAGAGTGTCGATGGCTTCCCGTCCATAATCAGTCACACCACCGCCATCATTGTTGTTGCCAAGTGCATAAGCTTCATCAACAAACAAAACGCCACCCATTGCACGGGCAATCACTCTGCTTGTCTTTTCAGATGTGGCACCAAAGTACTGACTGACAAGACCACTGCGATCCACTTCAATGATTTTATTGGTTGGCAGTATCTTGTTCTCGTATAAGATGCCGGCAATCAACCGTGCGACTTCTGTTTTGCCGCTGCCGGGATTCCCAAGGAAGCACATATGGATATTTAGGTTGTCGTTGTCCTTGTTTGCAAGCGCATATGCCTTGATTTTCTTGATGCTTTCCTTGATCCCGGAAAGACCAATCAGCTCGCTGAGTTTCTTTTCGCTTTCGCCAATGTTGATGAGCGTCGATCCGATTGGCATAAGGATGCCAAGATCATCTAGAGCGATCATCTTTTTGTATAACTCAAAAAGCTCATCCTCTGACTTATCGCTTAGACGCTTCGAAACCTCCAGCGTTTCGTTGAATGTTCTGTATCTTTCGGAAAGCTTATCGGAGACCAGAGTCAACATTTCCTGCTCGTTGATGCCGCCTGTTTCTGTCAGATAATCATAGCTCTTAATAAACAACGGAGAGCACATGATTAACTCGATGCCATGCCAGAGGCAGGTAAGCATCTCTTTTAGTTCGGTTGACCCATCGTCTGCGATATCGACGAAATACGTCTTCGAGAGGATGTCCCGTGTTTCAGAAATCGCATCTTCGAGTTCATCTTTAAAATCGGTTTTTTCAGTATACTTGCTTCCACGTTTTGCAGGGTGGTATTTGTGATTGTTGCCGTATAGATTGTTAACCTTGATGAACCTGGCGATTTTCCTTGCCAGCTTTTCAATCAGATCCAGAAGCTCGTTTGCTGATGACCACAGGAATTTGCTCTGATTCTCAACATACATCAGCGACAGCTTCGGCCACTCCATCGGCTTTAGCTGAACAGGGAACCCTGGAACCAATAGCTGCGCTGCCTGAGAGAGCAGCTCATCGTACTCTTCAAGTTCATCATCCACATTCTCGAAAGAAACTGAATAGGTATTGGAGAATTGTGAAGTATAGTGCAGTTTCAGCTGCTTGACCGTTTCCAGCAGATTATCCAGGAAATCTTCCGTGCGATCCCGGCTGGAAACGTATCGAAGGATTTTATCATAATCCGGAAAACGACTCTCATCCTTGTCTTTCCCTTCAAAGACAAGGTCATCCCTCTTTATTGTCTGAACTTCAAGACTGGAGAAGAAGCGTTCAATTTCTGAAATCAGAATATCCCGCCGGTCATAAGGTGTTTCAAACATCTTATAACCGCAGACAGGGCAGCTGCAACTGCTTTCGCTTTCCCGGATTTCTCCGCAGCTAATGCATTTATACTCAGCCATCATTCTCAACTCCCAGGGCTTTCTTCGCAGCATCCAACGGCGTCGAATAGAAGATTACTTCGATCTCTTCCTTTAGATCGGCCCGGAGCTTATCGTATTTCTCCTGGCTGTCTTTCGGAAGCATAATCTTCTTCGCACCGGCATTCGCACAGGCTACGAAGATCTCGTCTAACTCCGTGGTAATTGGCATCATGCTGCCGGACATCACCACTCTGCCGCAGATGACAAGAGCTGGCATAACAGCTCTGTTTGCAAGCCCGGAGAACAAGCCTACGACCTCGGCAACGGAAATCTCGTCGCTGACACCACGGTTCTGGAGGTCATTGAAATACAAGCTATAATCAAAATCCTCATACGATCCGGCGATCAGCTTCCTGGTGTTTTCGCCAAAGTAGTTGAATGCAGCGGTCAGACTATCTCGTACACTCTTGGGAGAGTGAGCAAGCCCCTCGACGTTCTTGAAGCTGAACACACCTGTACCAGTGACTAGCTTGTTCTCCAGTCGGTAGATACCCAGGATGTCAGATACAGACCTGCCGACACCATACACATAACCAGGCTTTTCAAAGCCCTGATAAATCAGTGTGCTCGTTGAAACTTCGGGCAGATAGACGATAGTCTCCTCTCCGGTTTCGTGATCGATATAGCCCAGATCGACATCGCTGAACTCACCGGGCGTCATCTTCCGCAACTGTTCCTTGACACGCCTTCTGCACTCGATGGCATACTCCAACAGTTCCCGAGTCTCTTCTTTGGTCATCCGTTCATCCGGATGGATCAGCTTGGCCAGGCCGGAGAAGGTTCTTCCTACAGCGATGGTATCTCTGGTGTTGAAGCACTTGTTCAGGGCAAAATACTCGCTGAACGAGTTGGTGAAATCGTATTTCCTCATCGCATGGCAGAACTCGGAGAAACAGTCCGAGATCAGACCGTACCGCCGCGTGAAAAGCGATGAGCGGAGTTTGGGCGTTTCCCATCCCGGAAGATAAGCATGAATCCTGTCGAAGAAGGCAGAGTCGTTGTTGAATGCCTCCGGGAACGGTTCAAACAGGTTTGTTGTCCGCATCATGTCCGCAACGCTCCTGAACGTATTTCCTTCAAAAGCGATGGAAGCGTCCGAGCTGATAGAATCCGCACCCCTGGCAAAGCTGCCGTTTGCCATGTAGTTCTTCATGATTTGAACCATGTCTCCAGACGCCTGGGTGATGCCCGCGACTTCGTCAAAAGCAATGCAGTCCCAGTTTCCGACCAGGCCGACGCGGCGAGAAGACATGTTGTAGAACATGTTGGAAACGGTCGTGGTGCCGCTGCTCATGAGGATGGAGTAGGGCGACAGTTCGCTGTACGCATGAGATTTACCGGTGCCACGAGGGCCAAGCTCGACCAGGTTGTAGTTTTTCTGAATGAACGGCACGAAGCGGAGCAGGTAATGCAGCTTCTCTTTCTGTGTCAACTCATCCGGCTCATAACCAGCAGAACGCAGAAGCAGAGCGATCCACTCATCACGGGTGAAATTGGCACGCGATTCCTTGATCTCATCCAAGTCAAGGTTGGGCATCTGGATGGGTTTGAGGGAAGAAATCTCGAAAGGAGAATCATACTTGGACTTCTTCTTTTTGATCTTTTTCTTGGCCTTCCGGTTTCCGAAAATATCCTCTTCGAACTCTTCCTGACCACCATCATCATCCTTGTCAAGACCGACATACTCGATCTTCACGATGCACCAGATGCCACCGACCAGGAGCTTTTCATTATGCACTACGAGATCCGAGGGAACCTCAAACGGATCAAGCCGCAGGTTGGTAAACCGGGCGACATACTTATCTTCACGCTCATCGAAGATGACCGTGATTTTATCGATGATCGTATACTGGCCGTTCTCCTTGATCTTGGACTTGACATACTCGCTCTGATCCGGGCGAACATAGTTCTCGCTCAGAATCCTCTTGATCTTGCCGAGTCCGACTTCAATAGCTTCTTCGTCATCCGTCGCGCAGTACATACCCAACAGATATTCAAGGACATAGGTCGGAACATTCGCGCCTTTTTTCATCAGAGAGGTCAGGTCTTTTCTGACAACTTTGCCAGGGAAATTGTCCAGAACCTTCATGTCAAACTCTGTCATTGCCATTTTCCTGTACTCCTTTTTCCTTAAAAGTCGAAATCGTTCACAAACGCTATGTCAATCGTAAACTCAATTCTTTCAACGGTATCCCCGCTGTCCTTCAGGACGATCGTCAGATAATAGGGTTCTGTCTTTTTGAACTCGACGCTCTTCAGCGTGAACCTAGTCCGGAACACCCGGTCAGAACCGTTGTTGCTGGTCTTATCAGCAATAATTGTCTTCTTGTCGCTGACCGCCATTCCGCTTGCATCTGCCATATACACTTCGTAGGTGGCGGCGGCCACTTTCCCGCTAACCGCGTCCTTTTGATAGAAGTCCAGAGAGAAGATGCTGTTGGACACTTTGCGGCTCTGACTGATCAGCTGCAGTTCAACATTCTTAACATCCACAAATTTCTTGGAAGAAGCGCGGATATTCTGGAAGTCGATCACAGGTACAACCATCTCCTGCAGGGAGATACCACCGTGAACAAAATTCATACCGCCGCCCTGTTTCTTCATCCGGATGTTTTCCTGCGGAGCAAACAAGGTGGTTTCGCTCTGATAGCGGGTCATGGGGATGCGTAGCATATGATCCGCCGTGCAGTCGCCGTTCGCAATCACATAGCGGCGATCCAGCTCAACGATGTGCCCGGAAACAAAGCTCTTTTCAGCCTTGTCGCTCTCTTCCAGCGGTTTATATGAATAGAGGAACCCGTGATCGGCGGTGATTAGGATGTGCGTGCCGTTCATATCGTTGGTAATCATGCGCACCAGGTTTTTGATCTCCCGGATCGCCTGCTCACAGGCTTCAAACACCTGATCTTCTGTTGCGACCTTGTCGCCGACCGCATCGATGGCATTATGATAAATATACACGACCTGCGCGTTACTGATAGCTTCGCGCCGTTCCGCTTGCTTCATGGACAGCAGCGTTTTGTATGTGATAGCCAGGTTGCCGGAATGTACTGCATTCAGGACTTTGCCGCGATTCTCTGTTCCTTCGGTGGACGCTCCGTCGCACAGCACTTTGACATCTTCCGTGATCTGCATTTTCTGGTGCGGCAGGAGGGCGGCCATCCCGAACTTCGTAACGGAGGGCAGTACGGACTGTACGGCTGTGATTTTCGCTGAGCCCTTTGTCTCACGCAGCAAGAGGCCGGTCAGATCAACGCCCACCTCATACCGCATGGCATCGGAAATAATCACGAAAGCTCGGCTGCCGCCCGTGATGATGGGCTTGACATAATCCCGGTAGAAATCCTCCTGGTTTGGGATGCCTGTCAGCCGCTGGTTCGCTGCCAGCTCATCGGCGATCAGTTTGGTCCACTGTCCGCCCAGGGACGAAAGATACCAATTCTTATAAAGCTTTTCGACATAATCTGCGACGTTCTTGTACAGATCCTCCAACGCGGTGCTGGACTCTTTCAGGCTACGTCCGAAAGCTGCATGGAACAGTCGGTAAAAGTGATCCATCTTGCAGTAATTGCCGCAGTATTCTTTCCAGAGTTTGTCGTGCTCGGCCATATGGAAGCCGCTGGCATTGCTCTGATAAAACCGCTGCATCTGAGCAACCTGGAGCAAACCGTCATAATAATACTGAAACCGCTGATACCATTTCAGCGTCCGCCGCTTTTCCACTGCGGCAGCGATATCGTCTGCCTTGATGATGTCCTCGGAGATTTCAGTCATATACCGACGCAGGATGCACTCGTTGATGCAGGGGAAGCATTCACTGGTGAGCAGTTCCTGCACCTCCAGGTCGTCAAACCGCTTCTCCAAATGATGATACGCTTCTACCTCGCGGGCGATTTCATAGAGCACTTCGTCATCTTCATCAGAATGCAGCCATTCATTGATCAGGTCATAGCAGCGCTGCTGATGCGGCTCTGAAATCAGCTTTTCCAGCCCGCTCAGGCACGAAGCCTTCATGGTCACGTAGAGTGCGGTGATCAGGATATGAGACGCCAGTGCGATCAGTGATTTCTGCTCGGGCAGATGGATATATCCGGTATAGCGGTTGATCATCTCCCAGAGTACCGACTCATTGCCAAATTTCCGGATCGCCGTGATGGCTTCGTTGCTCTCTATGTCGAGGCCACCCATAAGAATGGCACGAATTACACCAGAAGCAGTATTGGAAGTTGTCCCGGCAAGCACTGCAAGGATATCGATATGGAGCTGGCCTACATTGGTGTAGCTATTATGTAAGGCTTTCAGTCTGGATACGCGTTCCTTGTTTTCAAAGAACTTGCCATAACTCTTCATTGCCTTGCGCATCTGCGACGTCGGTGACATGCCCAATTCCTGCATGCGAATGGACAACAAATCAGCGCGGAATTCCTCGCTATAGAGCTCAATATCCAGCAGCCAGTTATCCCGAATATCAGGATAAGAAAGCGGATTGTAGACCAGATAGTTGCTTTCTGTGTCCGTTTCGGACAAGAGCTGCTTGGCAGCAAAGTTGTTCTTCCCGGTCAATTTGATAATCTTTACGCCCTCTATGTGCAGCTCATCTACCAGATCAGAGAATTCTCCGTCTGGATCCTGCCAGAAGATGATGCGGCGCTTGTAATTATCCTGAAGCGACTTGCCAAACCGCTCTATCAGTTCCTTTTCATAGCTGAAGTCCATAGGTTCACACCTCATTTATGTGAAGTAGAGTGCCATTGTTCGATCTGTTGTAACACTAAATCCTCGTTTCTAATCTTGAAGACGGTTCTATAAGCGCCAAGCATATACTTGACCTCTTGCGAAAACACGCTTCTTGGGATGTTCTCCTCCAGCACAGTAATCTTTCTGGTATGTCGAAGCATCTCATCGTTTGATTCGATATATTCGTAATCACCAGCAATTTTCGCCAACGTATAACATTTGCTTCCTTGAGCTGGTATCAAAACGCAATCTCCAATCTGGCTTGTCTTGACAAAAACCAAGATCTGGCTTGCCCAGTTCGAAACGGAAGTTCTGTTTGTGGTTTGTTTTTCACGCTCCACAAGCTTTCTGAATTCAGGCATCGTCTGATACTTGCTCAGATCTTCCTGATAACCATCCCACGGCAAGAAAACCTGTGAGTATTCAATTACATCGTTATACATAGCACCATTTTTCCCGGCTCTGAATACCCACATATTTCTCACCTCTGTTATTTGATCTTTTCAAGCACATCTTGGAACTTGGCATAATTCACCTTGACGCCATCATCCAGATCAATTGCGATCATCTGATCTGCCATGTGGTGTATTTTTTCTTCGTACTTCTGAAGTTCCAGCGCTTGATCTTTCAATTTAACGATCTGTTTATTTAACTTCACGCGCTCAGAAGCCCCAGCTGTCTGAAGAGCGTCCTCCAGTATCTGAAGTTGAGTCCGATAACGCTCCTGCTGTTCATGCACATAGTCCGTGCGAATACGTGCCAAAACATCCGGCTGATAACGGTGCATATAGATCAGACACTTGAATCCGTTCTTTTTACCGGAAGAAAAGAGCCAATAAATCGGTCGCTTCTGGTAGATCCTCAAATGATCCGCATAGAAATCATTCAAGAAATACTGCCGGATCACTTCACGAGGTGCGCCCTTGCCGCCAAGTGCGTTTGCAATAAAGCGGAGGTTTTCCTCCAATGTGTCTGCTCCGTATACCGCACGCACCCAATTCACGAACATGCCAACAATATCATCGTCGAAATACTCGTCGTCCGTGATGGGGATGATGCCGTCCGTATCCGCCTTATAGGTCTTATACTGTTCAGCATTCCATGTTCCACCCGCATAAGCAAGACCAGGCTTGTCCAGCGAGTACCGACCAAAAATGCAGCCTACTGCATAGGAAATCAAACTACGAATATCCCGACCAAGATCGGCTTTACGTACAGATACGTCTTCTTCATCAACTTCAGGAGTAAGCTCATCTTGTAAACCATAGATGTCAATGAAGATACGATTCACTTCTTCTTCATTGGTTTTCAACCTAGCAAAACGCTCTTCACATTCTTTCTCCCACTGATCGAATCGTTTTGAAACTAATTCACTATGATTCGCAACAAGAGGATGGCATTGGAAGTCCCATGATGTTTCAAATGAATCCCAATCAAGGCGAGATAGCGCAATATTTTCATCGACAATGGTTTTCACCTTTTCTTCTTCCTCAATAATTACAGGAATGCTTGCTATATCACCACACTGATAGTTAATCGTGGGGGCGATAACCGCTAATACTTCTGATGCATACTTTGTGTTACATAACCCTAAAAGAAATTTCAAGTGATTGTCGGTAAAGAAACTCATTCCAGCCACATCAAATATGTGACCAAATGGTTTATATCGAAATGCTGCAACACTCGATGAAATAAGCGACCAACTTGCACTCTCTCTAAAATAGTACTGCGTATTTTGCGGTCGTGAACGTAATTTCCCTTTTTCATCAAACATGTGTTTGATCTCATAACCATCATTTTCCCAATTGACAACAAATTCATTGTTACCATACCATTTTCTGAAGTTGCCCCCCTTGTTATAGGGCACCCACTTTACTTTCAGTTTTATTGCCTCTTCTGCACTATGAGCATTGAAGGTTATTCTAGAAACTGAAACTTCGTGCCAAAGCCGAACAAACCTATCGTTATCTGATGTTGCTAATCCTTGCTTTGAATCAGCAATACTTCCCAAAAGAGTTCCACGCCCAAATGAATGTATAAAAGCCTCACTTAGCCAATATGCTACTGGGGCACCTGGAATTTTTATAAAGTTAGATTCTTCTGATTCGAAATAATAACCGCATTCTTTATTTGCAAGTGCTTCCAGAACTTTTTCCCGCTGAACATCCATTCCACCACGGAAATCAGATAATTTGAAATACAAACCTTTAACGGTTTCTTTCCCGTTCTTTGCAACAAAAGAACAAATTGGAACAGTCGCTTCTTCAAAAGCAGAATACTCAAACTGTATGAGTGTTGTAAAAGACTTATACTCAATGATGTATCTACGTAATTCCTCATAAGTTTTGATAAACATCCAAACCATAGGAGCCATAAAGCCAGAATAACCATTTGATTTGCAGAAACTGAAGTTGCGATAGATAAACACACTAAACAAATCACCTTTATAGGCTGCATACTTTTCAGTAATATAGTTTTTTAGTCTTGGGCTATACTTGTTAAAATATGGTGGGTTAGTTGCAACAATATCGTATTTGCCCAAAAGGATTTCAGCCTGTTGTACCAGAGAGATTAATTCTTCAGCTTGACGCTGATACTGAATATCGATAAGGTTCTGAGGCGAATTCATTTGTATCTCTGCAATACGATCATACAGCTTCTGTGTATTAATATGAGGCATATTGATGATGCTACCATATTCTTTGGCATTGTTGAATGCAATTCTGATTTCAGTGAGATCGTTACGAATAGACTGGTCGTACTTCGATACATAGTGTACCAGCTCATCCGTAATCCAATCGGCCTCCTGCATAGCCATAACATGCAGTACGGTATCGGGACTCAGAATACGGCGATTGTATTTGCGGGCCTTCATTGATACTGCGAAACAAGCCAACTGTGCCGCACGGTCATCAATATCAAGGCCATACAAGTTGTTTTCTACGATGGATTTCGCAGCATCCCTGTCTGACCAGCCACATTCACGGTAAATCTCCAAAAGAATATCAAAAGCGTAGGCAAGGAAGTGTCCAGAACCGACGCAGGGATCTAGCACTTTCAATTCTTCTGGACGGATACTTTCATTGACAAGAGGAATATTGCCATCCTTCGGCATGACAAAGTATGTTAGCTTTTCAATAAGCGTGCTTTCAGGATGTCTTTCAATCCAATAACGTCCCAGTGAATTATCAAGAATATATCGAACCACCCAGTCCGTTGTGAACAGTTGCGTAGCGGCGGGAATATCCTCTTTTTTTACTGTTTTTCCATGAAGCGGATCAACTACTTCATCATGCTTTTCAGATATATAATACTGATACATCCAGCCAATGATTTCAACTTCATCATTCCAGTCTTCTGGAGCAATATCCGAGATCAGCCTTCCAATTACGCTATCAGAACGCAAAAGATTTGCCGGGAATAAAAGCTCCGTCCAGTTAGCTATTTTCTCAAACATATATGGCAACCCAGCATTAAGTGCGTTGCATTGAGCAATCAACAAGTGTTTATAAAGCGTTTCGTTGTCCTGCTTATCCAGTAATTCAAGCACTAATTGACGATCCAGGCCATCCAGTTCGATAGTCATGGCTTCCTTCAGAATCTCCGGCTTGAACGATCCGGATTCATCCGTAAACACTCGCACTTTCGAAGGCAGGTAACCATTGACTTCCATAAAGCGCAAGGCAACAAATCGGTTGAACCAGGTATAAGCTGCTTCCTCCATCACCTGAGTATAGCCCTTTTGACGGATCTGAGAGATAAGCTGGATGCGTTGCTCTTTCTCCGTTTTGCTCAACAGACGATCCCCGATGGTTTCGAGGTCAGTTTTGTTTTCACCGTTCTCAGTAATCTCGTATTCATACGCCCGCTGTTTAGCGGATTCGATTAGCTGAACGCGCGCCCAGATGGCAAAGTTTTTGATGGCAGTCTTGTTCATAGGTAACACTCCTTTATTGCATACGCTTTCTATAATCGGCAATCCATTTGATATAGGTACTAATATCCACATTCAGTTCGTCAATACTTATATCGATAGGAGGACTATCAGCAGGTTGCGAATGTTCCGTGAAAGAATATTTGGTCATCATCGAATCGACAAATTGACAATCATCATCTGTGATTCTTGTTAGTTTAGTGAGCTTTCCATTGGTCATGATCCGCCGTTCAAAACGATGAACCATACCTTGGAGAAGAATATCCTCTACAGATCTCTCAATGCAGATTCTGAATTGTTGGCATTGTTTCCCTACAGCTTCCAAGTATTCTGACGAATCGTGATCCAGTTTTTTTATTTCGATTATTCTTTGCTGAATTCCCGAAAGATGCTTTTTCACATCTCCTCGATACACGTCCGCAAAATCAGGCACACCTTTTCCTCTTGAAGTACTACGTATATAGTTTTCTCTGTGGTTTATGCTCAGGCGCTGACATACTTCTTCGATTCCTGTCAACATTGAAATGCGGTGAGTAAATACGATTACTTGTCGATCTCGCGCAAGTTCAACAATTCTTTGCGTAGCAGCACATTCATAATTTAAATCCAGGGAAGAAATTGGATCATCAATAATCAATGGAGTATGCTCATCTCTGCCTGTTGCATCAGCAAAGAATGCAGCAAGGGCTACAATTCGTTGTTCTCCTTCGCTGAGAATATCTTCTGTTTTGACATTAACTCCTTCAAAAGTATCCAGGGTTATCCTATAAGGTGAGTTACCCTTTCTGGATGCTGCCTTTTCGAGTTTTACCTTTATCTTCGGCGCGAGTCTTTTTAGCTCTGCTGTAAATCTTTCGATATATGCTTCAGTAATTAGAGATTCTGCAAGCCTATTCGCTTCAAGGGTTATCTTGTTTGTTAATACCAAAGGCATAGCATCAGCCAGATTCTTTTTTCGTTGTAAATTACTGACAGTTGTTCTAATTGCCACCATAGAATCATATATCCATTTACAGCATTGAAGATGAGCAAGTTCTTGCTGCATACTTATGCGCTTCTCATCCTTTTGAATAGAATCAAGTTCACTTATTTCAACTGCAAGTGACTTGGCTTTTTCAGATAGAATTGTTATAACTTCATTTACTTCAACACTACATACCAGTGAGTAAGCCTTTTCGATTTCGCTCTCACCTTTTATAGAAGCAAACAAACTGTATAATCCACATACTCTTTCGGTTTGTTCTTCACCGATTATATCGATTATTGCCGATCTAACCTGATTCTGATTATATGAACGATTACATAATGTTGAAATGGCGTTTTGTAATGCACCTAAAGCAACTTTACTATCTTCACTACAAGACCCATTTATATAGTCATTGACATTTTGAAACCTCGTAACATTCGAACCGGTGATTTCCTGATGGCATAATGGACAAACAGAACCTTCTTCACCAAAGTGTTTATAATATTTGTTGAAAATAATTGCTTCATAATATCGCTTTGCTGTGCCCCAAAGCGCCTTCCAGTCACGAGATGAAAGACTAATCTTATCCAATTCATCTGCGGAATCAGCAAACAGTTTTTCAGCTACTATTAATTTCGCTTTTGCAGCCTCATATTGATCATATGATGCCTTGATATTTCCAGAAGAAAGAGCATCTCTTGCTGCTGTTAAATCGTTCAATATTGGAGAAAGTACTTGCAACTGAGTGCGTAGAATTTGTAACCGCTGTGTGACATTCTGAGTATCTAATAATAAAGGCAGCTCAGCAAGTCGTTTTGTCTGATCTTCCGTCCATTCTGTGAAACTGACAGGTATGACTGTTTCGGCATTCAGCACCTGAACCCATTTGGTATCATCCTGGAAGGATATGTCTTTAGGAAAAACTATTTCCGTAGGAGTGATTGACTTTACCATATCCTGCATTCGATGGTTTATTCTATCTGCAACAGAAGAAAGCTCTGATAATACAGTAAAGACAAATGGCTGATACGAAGGATTGTTAGAATTATTTATATACGCATTCGATATTCTTGTATCGAATACATCACAGCCAGCAAGGAAAGATTCCCTTGTTTTACCAGCTAAATTACATGTGATACTTTTTTCTTGTTCGTCAACACAAATACGGAAAATACACGAAGTTTTTTCATCAGTTGCTTTTGTAAACACATTGGGTTGAATCGGTTCTTCGAAAGGGCTTTCGCTAACTTGTTTGAAAATGCGCATAAAACCAGATTTCCCTGCACCATTCAATCCATAGACAACCGTCACACCTTCGGGTGAAAATTCAAGCTTGGCATCAGAAGCCAAAGCATTAACGCCTAATATATCAGACAGACCGAGCACGACCATTTTTTTCGATGGCCTGTTTGCTTCAATATCTCCGTCATCAATGTGCCTGAATGCTGGTTTTTCTTTCTTAGTTTCTGAAATGCACATATCCACATATGCCTGAATTTGCTTGTCATCAATCGGCAATCCGTGATAAATGCGATATGCAGCATCCTGTAGCCAATACGGTTGCTCGCTCAGCCATTTTTTGAACTGAGTGTAAGCATCTATGCGAGTATTCCGTATACTATCTGCCATATCTGCCTCCGACTCATGGTTTCAATGATGTTTTGCTTTTCCCTTCTCTTTTATATGATATGAAGCACATCGTGCCCATTGAGCATTTCCATCAGTTTCTCTTTGATATCCGCAACATATTGATCAATGTCCGCTTCACTTTCAAGCTTGATCGTATAGCAAATACTTCCCCGGTTGGCAGTAACAGTATCGACATTTGGTACCACCGGAACAACAAGTGCTTTGATGTACTGCTGCCGGATATTGGCAATCTGAATCTTCATAGCATCCAGTTGAATCAGTGTGGTAGCTTCGGCTGACGCCTTCTTCTTTGCACCAAGGGCATCATCTGCTTTCTTTATGATGTCTTTTTTCTTTTCATAATCTAATGTGCTGTCTTCTGAAGTTTGATGGATTTCACCCATGGCGGCTTGAATCTCGGCATAAACATCCTGCTTTTTGACCTCCAACAACTGCCCATACGTCGTTTCCACAATATGAATCAGGTCTGGTAATTCTGTAATACGCTTATAAGGTTTGGCCTGATTTAGAATAGCCCGAATCTGGGTCAACGCACTGGTGGCTTCCCGTTCTGCCTGTAAATATTCCTGTTCATCAGACAGCTTTGCAAGCAAGGCAGCAGCACTGTCGAAGATGTTTTTCTGATTTTTGAAGAAGGCCAGCACATCGGCCATATCCTCGTTATGATCAAGAAAATCATCTTCCATGGCAATTAGCTTTTTGAGTAGCGCCAGGTTGTCTTTTTTCTGAGAGAGCAGTTCGTTGCAGAGTTTCACGCCCTGCTCAACGGCAGTTTTATCCGGATATGCCCTTGACGCATACTGGTTATCCAGAAGGCTTTGGAGCTTGTCCCTCTCCGCCGTAAAGCTACTGATTACATAATAAATCAGGGTGTCTTCATCCGAAGGAACATCCATAGTATTGAATAATTCCTTCAAAATCTTACGCGCCTTTTCAATGATCTCTACCGGAGGTGTAATACGCTGCGCAACAGTCGTCTTATCACCGTTTCTCCGTCTCAAGTATTCAAGAATATGAGGATCATTGGGTTGAATCGTACTACCGCCATATTGGATAGTAACCTTCTGTACAGACATCAACGATACAATAGCAGCAGCAATATCAATTTCCCTCCATCCATAGGGAATAGAGGAGAAGCGCCGGTGAATGTCGCCCATAGAAGTGGGCAACATCTTCATTTTCTGGAGCTCGAGATACTGTTCGATCTCAGCAACAGCTTCCGGATTGTCAACGGCAACACCGCCACCAATCACCATTTGTTTTGCCTGACTGTTCAGAATAGCCAGAAGTTCATTGTCACTATCGAAATTGCGGCGAATATAACTCAGCTTAGAATAAACATTCTCGACCAAACTGGTAAGCGCAGTTTCGATTTTATCTTTTACAGTCGCCGATCGGAAACTGGACACTTCGCCTGCCACATACACTTTTGCTTCAAGAATAGCAGCAGCGATATGCTCCTTGGCTGTTTTTTCGTAGGCAGATGCTTGCTGTTGCTTACTACGAATAATATGCTGGATAGCCTCAGGTAACTGTGCAACATTACGACTCTTGGCATATTTGCGAATCTTGGCTGCATTTTCAAGATCATCAAAGTAGGGATACTTTTCAGAAAGCACGAGGATCGCTTCATTATCCACGTTGGATTTCATTAGAAGCATGTTGTCCGGTGCAGTGAAAAGATCAGAAGCAACTGTCAAAATGCGCAACCGGATCGCTCCAGTCAACTGACCAATTGCGGTTTCATCAATAATCTGATCATAAGGGAAATCATATTTCCCATATTTGAATTTTTTGCTGACATACAAATCGCCGAAAGCAATCTGTGCGATAGACTGTATAATTGCTGCGCTATCTACCGGTGTATTACGAATGTCGCGCTCGATATCCTGCTCATCATCCGTCAGGAAGGTATAGGTGTCACCATTCCGGGAAACATAATTCTCGCGTACCAGTCGGTCCAATGATTCCTGAATGGCCTTGCGCATATTAATTTTATCAGCCCGGATATCGTCCACCATCAGAGTAGTAATGTTATCCACATTTGCTTTGATATCGTCTACATAGCGGATGAGATAAAGAAGTTTCAGAACACTCACATCATATTGCTCAATGCCATCATGATTATCAGCAGCAGTCTGGCAACGATCGATCACGCGGCGGATCGCGCTTTCCAGGAAGGTATGAACCGTGTTGTAGAAAAGGCTGAAAGGCACCAGTGCGTTTTCATCTTTATCTTCAATGGCCTGCGCAGCTTCCTGGAATCCGGAAAGCATGGAGCGCTCACCACCGGACAAATGCTTTCCTGAATTGCCGTGCTTACGGATCTGCGCCAGCACATTCTGCATCAGTCGGAACTGATACGGGACAAAGGGATACGTTTCAATGAAATCGAACTCGCTGGAATACCCCTTCAGATCCAGAACGGCATCATTGAAAGTGAACAGGTTCTTCAAAACTGCGCTGTTCTTGCTGTAACTAAGCGCCAGCATATTGGCGGCATTATCGGTTTTGGCAAGGATACGCTTTTTGATCACTTCATCAACAGAGGAGGAGGAGAGACTGAGGCGGGTGTTGAAGCGCCCCTGGATCTTGGAAAAGTCGTCTCCGCTGATTTTGGTGATAGAATCAATGGCCTCCTGGCTCGTGACCATTACCCAAACCCGGCCTTCACAGCGTGAACCGATCTCCTCAACGATGGTCTGCAGGTTCAGCATCAGGCTGCCATCAGAGCCGATGTACTGTCCTACCTCATCGATCATGAAAAGCAGACGGAAGTTTTTGCCTTTAGAATCAACATATTCCTTGATCTCTTTGACAAGCTGCTCAATGGACATATCAGCGGTTTCTGTTCCATTGAACCAGTTACGGGCGGCGGATTCGCTCATCTCCAGCACAGAAGTCAATGTATCAACAACGTCATCCTCAAAGAAGGAGAACGCATCTCTGGAGTCTTCCCATTTATCACCATGGATTTCTTTAAACTTGGCTTTGAAAGCATCCATTTTACCGGACTTCTCAATGAACTGTTCCAGCTTGGCAACCTTCAGATCATCCCCGTAGAAGCCACGGTATTCATAGAACACTTTGGCGAACACACGCAAAATAGCGGTCTTGTCCTTATTGATCGGGCTCTTGGAGTCGATATTAAACAGGATGGTGTCCGTCGGAACACTGGCGCAGCGCTCCAGCTGGGCAAACATCATGGGATCATCAAATTTATCAGCAAAGTAGTCAACCGCTTTTTTACCAGCAACGGTATCATTGGAAAGCAGATAAGAAAGGATTTTCAGGAAGTGGGATTTACCACTTCCAAAGAAACCGGAAATCCAAACGCCGATTTTATCGGTCGGATAGCTCATGGACTTCTCGTAGTTATTCAGGAAAGTGTTGAAGTGCCGACGGAGCTCACGGGTAATGATATACTCACGCAGTTCCTGTTCGATGCTTCTTTCGTCATTCTGAGCAACTTTGATGACGCCATTGATGTCACGGTTGATGTCCGCCTTGTAGATATACTGAAGTCTCATGGCTGCCTCCTGTTACAGTAAATTGAATGCCCGGTAGTAATGGCCATCAAGGAATTTACCAAACAACCCCAAGTCTTGCCCGTTGAACGTTCCCGGATAGAGCATCAATACTGGTATGTCTGCAAAAATGTGCTGTATGTTATCCAGTATCTTATGAGATCTCATGAAAGGATAAACCTTTCCGACTCCGGTAATCAGGAGTACATCTCCATGCTGGTGTGGTTCGTATTTCATCTTCTCCACGAACGCCTCCGGGGTGGCGATTTTCTGAAGCTGTTCTGAAAGATACTCTTTGCCTTTCCGCTCTTCCATGGAGGGGATGCTTTTGAGAACCCGTTTTTCCTCGCAGATCTCCAGGAAGATTTTGTATAAATCACGTTCGATCAGCCTATAGGGGACATCAACCTTACTTTTCAGGTTTTCAAAATATGCGCGAACAGTCATTTCGTGTTCAGGTGCATAACAGAAAACATGAATTCCTACTTCGTTGGAAAGCCCCTTGTTTGACAGGAACGCTTCTTCCGAGAGCCTGGCGGACACCTTGCCCAGGCTATTCATTATGTCGCTCATGTTGATTACCTCTTCATTGCCTTATCGAAAGCAGTTGAACGCTGGCAACGCGGCCAGATCTTTTTTTGTGCGAATTTCGTCTTCCAGTTCCGGACAAATAATCACAGGGTTTAGTTTTTCGGATTTGATGGAATCGAGGTATTCACACTCAACCAACGATTTCGTCAATACTTGCTTCAACTTTTTTATCGTCGTATCGCTCCACGAAGCCACATCATCGTTCTGCTCCTGTAACCTGAAGAAGAACACATTCAAGTCTTTCCGGGAGAATTCCAGTTCCTGTGTTCTATACTTTTCGCCAATGACCGTGACCATAAAGTCCCAAACCAGCAGGTTTTGTTTCATCATGGCATAGAGGTTTATTTGCTTTGCCACATCTGCCTGGGCATTCGCAAGGTGATAGACCAGTGTTTCCGAGTCCAGCGCTTCAATTCTTTTCAGACAAGTCCCTGCGATGGAGGATATCATTCTTTCGGTTGGGAACTGAAACATGTTATCTGCTGTGATTTTTTGAATGATGTCTTGCTTGCTGTATCCCTGGAGATACAGTGAGGCGACGATTCTTATTTCATAAAACAAGAACTTTTCTCTTGTCAGTCCACCGTTGTAGTCGCTTTTCATCGCACCGATACCCCGCATTGATTTGATTTACATTTCCTCGATGATCTCAACCAGGTCGCCTATATCGCAGTGGAAAACCTTGCACAGGCGCATTATGATCTCTAATGACACAGGCTCCTCCCGGCTAAGCTTTGACATCGCATAGTCGCTGATTTCCGCAGCGACAGCCAAATCGCCTTTCTTCATTTTATTATCTCTCATCATCCGCCACAGTTTCTGGTAGCTGATCCTCATATAATTTCTCCCGTAAGCCTTTTATAAGGCTTTTGATAGAATGAAGCTTGACAGCAACAAATTAATTGTATCATATTAGTATGCACTTTTCAATAAAATTTAATGATTATTCGCTCCTAAATGCTTTGTGTTGTTCTTTATAGGCTACAACATAGAAACGTCTATCTTCTAAATTGTTCATTTTTCTTATGAAGAACTGAAAATGTACACAATAATCATTCCCTTGAGTTAGCTGATGAAATGTTGAATCAACCATTATCGAGAAGGACGTCAAATATGTTTGCTGTTTGCCAACACGGCTGTATATGTGTTGATATGTAGGATCTCATACATATCCAGAAGAGGATTTCAATAAGGGGATGCAGTGTTCCTCAGATTCCATATTATCAATGTTTTTTAGTATCAACCATCGTCTACAGACCACAAGCATCCTCTGTTGACATTTGACATGAATCCTTTTGTTGATGTTGATCTGGAAAAACTGCTAACGCACCTAGGGAAAATCTCCAAAAATGTTTGCAACCTGCTAACGTCACGAAAGGGCGGTTAGCAGGTTGTTTCATGTTTCCGCGAATGCGATGATGATGTCTTTTTTGGTATAAAAAATGCACACCCGGCGGGATTCGAACCCACGGCCTATCGCTTAGGAGGCGATCGCTCTATCCTACTGAGCTACGGGTGCACGCCTTGATTTACAAGGAGTTCAGCGATTTTTTTGAATCGTTCACTGAGCCGATTTTTGCTAACATCTGCTAACACTTTTCCGTCAACACACGGCTACCGCCGTTTTTCTGGTCCGGGGCCAATGTTAGCAAATTTGCCCGAAAAAATCAATTTCCGGAAGGATTCCTGCTCCGGGCAAGAATCGTTTTCGCTCCTCAGGCTACCGTCGGCAGTCCTCTTAGGAGACCAAAAAGGCGGTATACCGCGAAGTTCCGCCGAAGTCTGTCAAAGTCCCAGAAGGCCTGATTTCTAAGGAATGCAGCCGATTGAAAATTCCGCGAAGCTCTCTCAAAATCCCTCGAAATCCGTCAAATTCCACCCCAAAATAAGAACGCGATTAGAACTTTCTAATTTTGGCGGGTGGCGCGCCGCGTCACCGACCGCCTTTATTAGAATTTTTGGCCACAAAACAGGATTACAACCTGTTCTAATTCATCCTACCGCCAATCTTGGCGATAGGACGAAAAATGAATGTTCTTTCCTTGAACAACCATCCATATTTCAGGATTCATTCCGGTACAGTTTCACACAATACAGTTAGTTTCAATAGATCAAAAAACGTTACAGAGCTCAACAAAAAAGGGCTCTGCAGAGTATAAACTCCACAGAGCCCGCTGATCAATCAACCGCACCATCACTTGCTTCAAGAAAGATATTTCTGCAGTTGAAGATAAACATTTCAGGGCCTATTTATCCTTCTGTCCCAGTTATCACTTCTGCATTATCTGGTGCACCGACATAATGTGTTCCGGACGGAAGCAATAATGCATTGGGAACACCCGTATGAGCATCAATGCAGATCGTGCACACGCTCACTGGCTCTTCACCCTGAGTATATTCACCATATATTCCCGAAAAAATATCTACAAAAAAATGGCGTTGACAATCGAAAAGATTATAATCAGATTGCTAATTACGTATATACACAATCTGAAATTAATATCAAAATTAAGGATAATGCTCCCTGTGAATACATGGCTCTGATGAAGAAACAAGTTGCTGGCGAAGGCAGCTATTTTGGTGGTATCAATACAATGGGAGACTTGGAAGCAAATTTGGCAGAAAACTGTGTTCCTGTTGAGTTTATGGAAATGGATGTCTTTAGTTATCAAGTGTTTCTCGATAAGCGTCGGGTGCTAATGGCGAAGTATATTCGAGATTACTATGATGGATTGGAGTAACAATATACGATATCCAGGAGGTAGAACATGTATGAGCAGCTGACAGAATTTCTGCCCATACTTGGAGAAGTGTACGGTAATTGGGCTGAAATAAACGTAAAGCAACCTTCGATGCCCTTTGTTGTGTACGAAACAGCAGCAAGACAGTTGATAGATGCTATCAGAGATTATGTTCAGAAACATAATGAATATGCTGATTATGGACAAATTCTTCAAAAAGCAGGTATTGAATGGAACTATGATTCTATGTCTGAAGCTGATGCTTCTATTCTGGATGGAAAAACAATCGTAGCTTTACTCATTGGCGCAGTACAAGCAGAAAAGTTTTGTGATGGAACATTCCTTGGATTGCTTAAACAAGGCTGTATTATTCGGTGGTTAGGCAAACTGGAAATAATAGATGACAGAGGAACAATAGAATACTATCCAGGTTTGTTTGATGAGTTTAAAGTCCAGAAGATTCTTGACCGGTGGGACAAATTCCCTGGGATAATGTGGGGACTAGGCTTTGAGCTCGACTACTATCATAGTTTTGAAGTGTATCGTAAGCAGAGCAACCTAAAGCTAAAACCGCCTCATTCAAAGAGAGAGGAAAGGCGGAATCTATTATATTTACTGGAACATGCAGATAGACAGATTGTTGGGAATTATTTGTTTTCTGAATGGCGTAAATATGTAAAGTCTGAGTTGTCATATGATCAATTTGATCTGGATTTCATTTTTCGGGTTATGGATATTTTGGAATCCAGGTATATTTGACATGTTATCCATGGCATTTTGACCGCATATTCAACAAACATAGCCATCCAATTTTCATCGGGTAGTCAACGATCGCCTTTCTTGAACTTCGGTGTTGGAACGTCGGGGTGTTGGGGGATCCTCTATCATCCCGCCTTGATTAGAACAGCTTAGAATTCTGTTCTAATTTTCGGTTAGAATTTTTTGCAAAATATTAGAAATTGGCTAATCGTCGAAAAGTGAAATTAGAATGGGAAAAAGAAAAATCCGCCAGGTTTTCAACGTTTTGTTGCTCCTGACGGATCTTCCGCACACCCGGCGGGATTCGAACCCACGGCCTGCCGCTTAGGAGACGAAAAAAGTGTTCGCCTTCGCTGCCCTCCAATGTGCCGCAAGTGCTTGATATTACTGGGTTTCTAACGATTTCCGGACGTTCGCATTTCCTCCGAAAAACCCCTCTTTTACCCTGGTGCGATTAGCAGGAAATTAGCAGAGCTAATTTTGGCGGTGGGACATTTTCCCGGATCGTTCGCCAAAATTAGCAAGTTGACCGAAATCACGTTTTTGAAAAAACATCAAATTTCAGGAAAAAGTTCAATAGTATTAAACCCGGTGCGATGTTGTGATTTTGTCCATATCCTCATTCGTTATATTTCTTTTTTTTGAAGGCGATTCGATAAAGGCAGAAACACAAGTTACAGTTGACTTACTGATAAAGGTTTTATATAATAAGAATTAGAATAATTCTAAGCGGTGACCCTGATGAACAAGAATGCTGATCTGATCCTGAAAACGGTTCTTCAATCCTCCGCGCACATGACTGCTGAGGAAATCCATGCAGCCCTGCGGGACAGCGGGCACCGGATGGCGCTGGCAACGGTATACAACAATCTTGCGCAGCTGCACAGCGAAGGACGCATCCGGAAAGTATGCGTGGAAGGGCATCCGGACCGGTATGACAAAATGATCCGCCATGATCATCTGGTTTGCCGGCGCTGCGGAAAACTCACGGACATCTGCTTCCAGGATCTGACGAAGCTGCTCCAATCCCAGACCGACGAAGAATTGCTGTCCTACGACTTACAGGTCAGTTATATCTGTCCCGCATGCCGAAGGACGGCGCACCCGGCAAGCACGACCGACCCATGAAAGGAGGCGTATTCCTCTGAGATACGTATGCCAATTTTACATAAAAATTCGATACATATATTTTTAGAGTATTTTTAGTATTTTAAGTAAAATAGATATGTAGATTATTGATTTTTTGTTTTAGAAATGTTATTATTATAATGGTAGTTTATCGTATTTTGTAATTATATTTCTCGAAAGGTATTGATGATATGAAAAATAAAAACACAATAATTATCACTGAAGAAATGATAAATTCGGACCCATACGGTTATACATATAAAGAAATTTGTGATTGCGTTGGAGAAAAAAAAGCTCGATCGCTTATGCATGCCCTTTATAAGGAAAAGCCCCAAAAGAAATATCAAACAATGAGCATTAATGATATTTATAATGGCGGTGACACAAGAAAATACTCTTTCAAATTAAAGGATGGTTACTGCGTTGAAACTGTTTGCATAAAGAGAAAAACAGGTGTAACTGTATGTGTTAGTACAATGGTAGGATGTCCTGTCGGTTGTATTTTTTGTGCATCTGGAAGTAATGGATTTATAAGAAATTTAACTCCTTCCGAAATTGTGCAACAAGTAACATTACTGAAGGAAAAAGTCAACAGAATTGTATATATGGGAATGGGTGAACCATTTTTTAATTATGATAATGTAATTAAGTCAATTCATATACTAAGAGATAGAAATGGGCTTAATTTCCCCACAGATGGAATTAATATTTCGACAGTAGGTCCTTTAGAACAATTAAAAAAAATAAGAGAAGAACATCTGAAGATACAACTCACCCTCTCTCTTCATGCAACAAATCAAAGAACAAGAGATATAATTATACCTCACATGAAAGGTTATGACATAAATAAGATTGTTGAATCTGTTTTATCATATTCGGAAAGACATAACAGAAAAGTAACAATTGCTTATTTATTGATTCCTGGTCTAAATGATAAAGCAACTGATGTACGTCAATTAGGAAGATGGTTTCGTGAGAAAAATGTTTTGATAAATCTTTTGCAATATAATGATACCGCAAATTGCAATATTAACAGGCCAAACAAACAACAATTAGTTGCATTTAAATTGCGACTTGAAGCGGCTGGTTTAGAAGTAAAAATGAGAGAATCACGAGGTAATAACATCAAAGCTGCCTGCGGTCAGTTGGTTAGTAACACAAACGAGAAGAATAAGCAACACAATTCAATGGGGAAGGATTTAGGTTTTCACAATCGTTCAAAAAGCAAGAAAGAGAATCCTAAAAGCAAGCACAAAAATACATTTTCTAAAATTAATTACAAAACAAAACACTAAATTAACCGTATTTTGTTTGTGATGCATAGGCGATCTGTTTTTTTGTCTATCAACAATTAGAGTTACAAGGAATCTATTATGGAATATAAATGTTTATCCGATTTTTTGTTTAAAGGAGAAAATAAAAATATTAATATAAGTGTGAGCAAAAATAGTCCAGTTAATGCCTCCTTAAGTTTGGATGGATACAAACATTCAATGGTTCAAATAATAGCATTAACTATTGCACTCAAAATGAAGACTGTTATTGTTAATCCACCTATAGTAAGTGATACATATGTTTTTATCGCAATAATAAATGAACTAGGTGGTACTGCAAAAATATATAACAAACGTTTGTTTATTGACGCAAGTACCATATGTAATGCCAACATTCCTTTCTTTTTAGGAAATCTCTGTCCGAGATAAGTATTGGTGAATAAAAATATTCCTATAGGTAGGATAATTATCGACAAAGAAATTTTCTCTGGAGTGGGAAAAGCAGACCAAAGTATGCTATAATGCAATAAAATAGTTATACAAACTTGAATTTGAGGAGGTGATAAGATGACAGCATATATGAGATTAAGATAATACCGCGAGTTGTGTTGCGGTACATCCGTATTACATAACTCGCTTTCGGGCAAGAATGTAATAATGGAGGATGTCATGAATAAAATTATTAGATTTAATGACAGCGAAAAGCTTTTTCGTTGTCCAATATGTAAACGAAAGTTAAAGATGGTAGGCAATAGTTTGCTGTGTAGTAATAAGCATTGTTTCGATATTTCTAAATTAGGATATGTGAATTTTGCATTAAATCAAAAGCAATCTAAGCATTATAGCAGAACTTCTTTTGAAAGCAGAATGGATATTTTAGAAAAGGGATACTATTCACATATTCTTACGGAGATAACACATATATTGAGCAAGCTTGAAAACATAACAACTATTCTTGATGTCGGATGTGGTGAAGGATATTATTCTAGAAAAATCAAAGAACTATTTCAAGCAGATATAGTTGCTTTTGATATTTCAAAAGATGCCATTTCCCTTGCTTCAAAAAGAGACGGTAGTAAGTCTATAAAGTGGTTTGTGGGTGATTTGGAAAATATGCCAATTAGAGACCACTCAGTAGACTGTATACTGGACATATTTACACCAGCTAATTATTTGGAGTTCAATAGAGTTCTGACGGATAGCGGCTATATTGTAAAGGTTATTCCTGGGAATAAACATCTGATGGAGTTCAGAAACATTGCAAAAGAACATTTGAAAAATCAAGAGTATTCCAATGAGAATGTGATTAACTTATTCAAGAAGCAGTATTCTGTTATTTACCAAAAAAGAGTTTCAGAATCATATGAAATGCCGTTAGAGGATATTAAAATTTTTGCAGACATGACCCCACTGCTCTTCCATGTAGATAAAACTGAGATTGATTTCAAAAAGCTAAAAACTTTGACGATTGATGCAGAGATATTTGTGGGAAGTCTATAACGCTTGAAACTTTCAGTTTGACGGAGCAACAAATTCCAATTTGTTGAACTGAATAGCACATACTGACCGATAGGAACAAGGATGAAATATACCTTGTTCCTTTTCGTTTACCCAGGGCATTCATAGAAAATGAATAAACAGGTCAGTTATGCATACCAACACTTATCTCGGACAGAGACTTTAGGAAAGTGTATTCATGGTTCTATGTATTTGTGCCCGGCGCTATTAATTGCATTAGGAAAATTTGAATATTATGGTTCTGGAGGTTGTCAAATTGGTGATTCGATAGATTCACATAATAGACCATTTTCTCATATTGCTTCAGTGATTGAATGTTTTAATCACAAAATAAGTATAGAATCTAATAGAATAATAGGTAATTTTGGTGACAATAGCGATATAACCGAGTTAGATATAAAAAATTTTTCATACTCTAGCGAAGATTTGAGTGGACCGCTTGTAGGAGGGGCCACTAAAACGGCATTACTTTTATCTGTTAACAAACAAAAATTTATCATAAAAAATCCATATTTAAAAACGGATGTCTATGATATGATTGATTTTTTGCGCTTAATAGGTAAAAAAATTGACATCTCTGATAATTCTATTGTCTGCAGTGGAAATGTTATGGCTTCTTCCAATCAGTATATTGAATTTAATCTAACTCAATGCATAAGTGAAATTATAACATATTCCACGTTAGCTTTAATAAATAATACAAATTTGACATTTTTAGATTTAAACAAGAAAACAATTTCGCTAACTTTAAAACCTGAGATAGATATTCTATTGGCAATGGGAGTATCTATAAAATGGGAAAGAAACAATTTACATATACAAAAAAAGGGCGATATCAAAGGCTTAAACATTGAAGTAACCCCTACAACCATCCAAAGTGATCATCAACCTTTTTTTGTTCTGCTTTCTTTATATGGTTCAACTGATTGCTACATCATTGTAATAACTCCGTTTTTCCTGGTGCAAAAAACTTACCAGAGAATCAAGCAATTTTTGAATATTACGATTTAATGCTTCAAAGTATCTCTTCGTACTCTTTTCAAGCCATGGCCCACTTAGATTTTCCTCGAAGGTATTTTGATAGTTGGGAAATTCCTGAAAAAACAATTAATTCAATCCTTGAGCTAATGATAAAGAAAGAGATTTTATTAGAGATTAATACCTCTTCAATTTCTAATGACTGTACAGAACCATTGCCATCATATAATATTATAAAAAAATATATTGAGTTAGGCGGAAAAAAAGTTGTGTTAGGGTCAGATGCACATAATTGTTCGTTTTTAGGCAATGGATACGATTGTATTAGAAAAAACCTGCCTCTAGAATTAGAAATCGGGTATTTTAAAAACCGTGAATTTGTTGGGATAAATTCAAACACTTTTGAATAGAAAATTGTTTGTAATTTTATTTTAGATTTTGGTGAGTTATAACTGAATATAAAATCAATTCTGATGGAACTCTTACCTTAACAGTTGCCATGTTGTCAACAGATCTGAAGACGGACTGTCTATTTGCGCATGAAGTTACTGTACGTCCATTAGAGAATGGGAGGTTCCAATATGTAGGAAACAAAGTAACTTACCAGACGGAATATGGTTTGCCTTTCTGTGAGCCACGAATAACGTGGAACGAACGCTGATAATCCTATCCTGGAAATAATCTAAAAATTGACAAAAATAAAGCTGGCAGTTTTGAAACTGCCAGCTTTATTCTATCTTCTACTATAAGCACTACTGTGTTTCACGATTCGCAGGTGTTCTTAATGTAATCGCATACACAGTTTCCGCTTTTTCATCGATTATGCTTCCGTCGTAATATACAACAATTTCGTCGCCACTCGATAAATCCAAATAACTGTCCTTAAGTTCCACATCTAACGATACTTGGATATTTGGATGGTCAGAATATATTGCATCATCGTCATTGACATTGACCAGAACATATTCATCCGTTACTACCTCAACTGTTCCAACGAATGATGGTTCATTCCCTATGACGTAATTCATACTTTTTGAACAACCTGCTAATGAAATCATCAGTAACACCATTACAAGCATCCTTGTCCGTCTCGGTCTTCAGAATCTCTTTCTCCTTCAGCATGCTGATCCGGGTGGGCAGATAATCATTGACCGCAATCACGCAGACATTGACCATCGGCGTCACATGATCTCGCGCTTCCAGAACCACATCATAGCGGGTACTGTCGAAGATATACCCTGCGGGAGCTGATACTTCCGTCACATAGTAATGACCCAGCGGCAGCGGATCTGTTTCCGCTGCGCCATCTCCTATTCGGATTTTGGTAGCCTCTGACGTGGCATCTGAAGGTCTAAACCTTCATTACCTGAGCCATCGCTTGATTCACTTTGATATACCTTGGTCGCTGATGGTGTTCCAGCAGCGGAACGGACGTATCGACCGTTATGGTCAGAAGAAGCGTCCGGATATCCGTTATATGCTGATTGAAAGCAATAATCCCCGCATCAAGGGTGATATGCGGATTATTGAGATACTGATCACCAAAGAAGAACAAGCCCTAAAGAATATCGGAGATCCGGCGCTTCTGCTCGGCAAATTCTCCATTGAAGACGAAGAACTGGTTGTTTCTGAAGCCATTGAAGGAGGATCAGATCCCAGTGCTTTTGAAGCGACGCTTGACAGCGGAGAAGAGGAATTTGATCCGTTTGAAGCCCTGATGGCGGCCTCTGCAGAAGACAGCGCACCAGTACAAGTAAAGACGGAAGAGACGCTGTTTTCTGATCTGGATTATCTGTACCAAGCATTTGCCTACCTCAATCATTCGGAAAGTCACCCTGTAGAGAAGCTTCAGACCGTGTCTGGTCTGGAAGTGATGGTCACACCGGATATGCGCAAGCGTCTGACGGCCCTCCTGCCAGAGGAGGCCATGCCTCAAGGTGACTACTTGCGTCTTTCGGATGATAAAGCTTTCTGCATGACCGAAATGAAACGCAGTATGCAGAATTCCATGGCGGAGACCGCGTGGCCCAAGGTTCAGTATCTGTGGAAGTTGCATCCTCTCTTCTCTTGGGTTAACGATAAGGCTGGCCTGCTTTTTGGAAGAGGCGAAGCCCCTATTCTCGGCTTGCCGGATGTCTTGAATCCATCTGAAGCCATCTTCATTGTGACGGGCAGCATTCCGAACATGAAGTCCACCCCGCTTGTAGATGAATGGTTTGGCCTGCTCTATGAAAACGGCGTATACCGTGGAAGCCTGACCATGAATGAGGTGCTGAAGAAAACAAACCTACGGAATGTTAATATTCCCAATAGCAATACGCTGACAGAGGAAAGCATAGCTGATACAGCGAAGCTTCTCCCTGATGTGGTGGAGAAGGCAAAACAATATCTGCAGGGCTTCTATTCTTCCCATGCTAAGCGAATATTGGTTCGATGACGCAGGCAAGCTGCAGCGCTGGGAGAATATACTGCGTGGTGTGTTTCAATGACGAAGGATAAGAGCATCCTCATCAGAAACATATATTATATGCTGTCCTACGCTTTCACGACACTGAATCAGGGCGGCTATGAAAATGTTGAAACGGAGGAATTTGAGAACCTTCACAACCTCTTTGCCGCGATTCTCACAAAGGGGATTGGGCGCCAGCTGAAGCAGGGGCTGTACCGCGAGTATCTCAGCAGGAAAGAGGATCTAGCCGTGGTTCGCGGAAAGATTGACATGCCGGGCTCTATCCAGCACCGGTTAGCCCGGAAACGTGTGCTGACCTGCGAGTATGATGAGCTTTCAGAGAATAATCTGTTGAACCAGATTCTTAAAACGACCGTGATAATCCTTCTGCAACATGCCAAGGTGGATGCGGAACACAAGAACGACCTAAAAAAAGAGATGCTGTTTTTCTCCAATGTGGACACAGTTGATCCAACGACGATCAGGTGGAGTGCGATCTGCTTCCAGCGGAACAACAACACGTACCGGATGCTCATCAGCTTGTGTCAGTTGATCCTGGAAGGGATGCTAATGACGACTCAAGAGGGCGAATACAAGCTGGCCTCTTTTGTAGACGAACAGCGTATGAGCAGACTGTATGAGAAGTTCATCCTTGAGTATTACGCCAAGGAGTGCCCGCAGGTGAAAGCCACTGCCTCACAGATCCCCTGGGCGTTGGACGATGGTGTTGGCACCTACTTGCCGGTCATGCAGAGCGATATCACGCTCACGCAAGGCAACCGAGTGCTGATCATTGATGCGAAGTATTACACCCACACGATGCAGACGCAGTATGACGTTCATACGCTCCATTCTGCCAACCTGTATCAGATCTTCACCTATGTGAAGAATAGGGATACAGAATTCGGCGACCAGCCTCACGAAGTGTCCGGGATGCTGCTGTACGCCAGAACGGACGAGATAATCCAGCCGGATAATATATACCAGATGAGTGGAAACCAGATCAGTGTTAAAACGCTGGATCTGAACCAGGAGTTTTCGGAAATTGCAAAGCAGCTGAATGCTATAGTGTCTACACATTTTGGAGCGGAGGGAAATACCTAAATGGTCGGTAAGTACAAGGTCATTACACTCTGTGGCAGTACACGTTTCAAAGATGCTTTCATGGAAACGCAGAAACGGCTGACCTTGGAAGGTAACATAGTCATTAGCGTCGGCCTATTCGGTCATTCAGGCGATAATGAAGTCTGGACAGCAGGAACCAAGGAAATGCTCGATGACATGCACAAGCGGAAGATCGACATGGCCGACGAAATCTTCATCATCAATGTTGGAGGATATATTGGGAGTAGCACAAGGTCAGAAATTGAGTACGCAAAAGAAAACGGGAAGCCGATCAATTATTTGGAACCCGATCCAGATCATCCAAGGGAAAAGTAATTGACCTGTAGGACTCACTAGCTAGCTAAATTTGGCGGTAGAAGTTTGCAGAGCCAACAAATCACTTCAATCTTGCTAACCAACCTCTTCCCGCGATTAGCAGATGATTGCATTTAAGGTGATCTTTTTTTCCTTTGACAGTACTTTTGATCCTTATTCACAGAGTGCTCTGAGCGTCAGAAATTACAAGAGCATTATCAGGTTTGAGGAAAGTGCAGATCACATCGTCCGCCAAATTTAGCACAACCTTCCGAAAAAATTAGAAGCCGATGTAGGGGCTTTACCGAAGGCCGATTAGAAATCGGGCTGAATAATTAGAAATCTGCTAAAGGGGGCAATCGTCTGTTAGCAGATTTTTTGTGTTCCGCAGCGTCCTGAAAAAGAAAAATCCTACCAGCTTCACAGCTGCCTTTTGAGGGCAAATCTGTCTGATCTGGTAGGCAAAATGGTGATCCCGGCGGGATTCGAACCCACGGCCTGTCGCTTAGGAGGCGACCGCTCTATCCTGCTGAGCTACGGGACCATGTTCTCGAAAGTCCTTATTTTTCAAGGCTTTCGAGGAATCGGTGATTGCTCACCGTGGAGCTTAGGGGTCGTTTTTGCTAATCAGGAAGGTCAATTTCTAATCAGCTTTTCTAACTTTGGCGGTAGGACATTTTCCCACCTGCTGATTTTTGACCTCCGGATCAAGGGGCATCGGAGTGACCAAAATTTCGGATCAATTCCGCATCTGGCCCGATTTCAGTTTCCAGAAAAAGTGGTAGTCGGCCTTCTTCTTAGGAGGCGACCGCTCTATCCTGCTGAGCTACGGAACCAAAATGTCTTCAGCGATCCCCCGTGGGGGACGCTCTTCCTGCCTTCCTGCCGGGTTGCAGGAGCAGGATCAAACGAATGAAATTATAATGACAGCAGCTGCTTTTGTCAATTGACCCGGTTGAGGATAACCGGAAATAAAGCATATAAAACGCTCCGGAAGCACCATCAATATGCCTTGTTCCGAAGCTCGTCGTATGCTATGATTTTCCTGAAGGGAAAGCTGGAAAGCGTTCCCGTACAAATCACAGAAATAATCCCTGAAAACATGAGGCGGCTTATGACAGAACTGAGGCCTGTTACGCAGGAAAATCTTGACGCGGTGCTGGAACTGCGGGTGGAAGACGGGCAGAAGGGATTTGTTTCCACGACGGCGGAATCCCTGGCACAGGCGTATGTATATTCCGAAACGGCTTTCCCGTTTGCGGTTTACAGCGATTCGGAGATCGTCGGATTCATCATGATGGGGTATTACCGGGAGAAGGCGTATTACACCCTCTGGAAGCTGCTGATCGACCGGAAATACCAGCACCGGGGATATGGCCGGAAAGCCCTGGAACTAGGCATCGCGTTCCTGAAAGAACGGTTCGGCGTAACAGAGATCTACACTGGCGTTTCCCCGGGCAACACGGCAGCGAAGAGCCTGTACCTGTCCATGGGATTCACGGAGACCGGACTGACTGAAAACAATATGGAAGAACTGTGCCTGAAGTGCTGATCCGGAGGACAGCGGGGCCGGAGGGAGCGGAGAAATGCAGCAGAACAATACGCTGGCATGGTACCGGGAAAATGCGGAGACTTTTCTTTCACGTACGGGGAATGTGGATATGACGGCGGTTTATACCCCGTTCCTGGAGCTTGTCGCACCGGGCGGGAGCATCCTGGACCTGGGCTGCGGCGCAGGCAGCGCGGCGCTGTACTTTACGAGGAAGGGATATAAGGTGCTGGCGGTGGACGGATGCGCGGAATACTGTGAGCATACCCGCCGCCGCGCCGGATGCGAAGTGCGGCAGATGCTTTTCGGGGAACTGGACTATACGAATGCTTTCGACGGGGTCTGGGCCTGTGCTTCGCTGCTGCATGTGCAGAAGGACGCGCTGCCGGGGGTGCTGCGGCTGATCCGCCGCGCGCTGAAGAAGGACGGCGTGTTCTACGCCTCCTTCAAATACGGGGAGACGGAAAGGGAGAAGAACGGACGGCTCTTTTCCGATTTCACGGAGGAATCCCTCCGGGCCCTGCTGGAGGAAGCCGGCGGTTTCCGGACGGTGAAACTGTGGACGACCGCGGACGCCCGCCCGGAGCGGGCAGAGGAACGCTGGGTCAACGTGCTGTGTTATGCAGTGTGAACAAGGAATGACACCTGGAGGAATGACAGATGAAATACGAGCGGAAGGCCAAGGAAGCGCTGCCCGTGCTGGCGATCTGTTACGATTTTGACAAGACACTGACGCCTGATGACATGCAGGCACAGGGTTATATCCAGAGCGTCGGGTACGACGTCCGCCGGTTCTGGGAGGAAACGGACGAACTGGCCCACGCGCACGGAATGGACGCCAACCTCGCGTACATGTACAAGATGGTCGTTGAGGCCGAAGGGAACCTGGTGCTGAACCGGAAAGCCCTGATGGAATATGGCAGCCGGGTGAAAGTGTTTCCCGGCGTGGACCGGTGGTTTGAGCGGATCCGTACGTACGGAAAGGAAAACGGGGTTATTGTGGAGCATTACATCATCTCCTCCGGACTGCAGGAGATGATCGAGGGAACAGAGATGGCCCGGAACGGTGCCTTTGAACGGATCTATGCCAGTTCCTTCTATTTCAGCGAGCGCGGACTGGCAAAATGGCCGGCCCAGGTGGTCAACTACACCAACAAGACGCAGTTCCTGTTCCGGATTGAAAAAGGTACTCTGGATGTGAACGATCCGGCGGTGAACGACTATTTCCCACCGGACAGGATTCGTGTTCCATTCCGGAATATGGTTTACATCGGGGACAGCGACACGGATATTCCCTGCATGAAACTGGTGAGCGCGAACGGAGGGCACTCCATCGGGGTATTCAATCCCGAAACCGGCCGCAAGGAGAAGGTGCAGAAAATGCTCCGGGACCGGCGGATCCGGTATTACGCGCCGGCGGACTATACGGAAGGCTCTGAACTGGATACACTGGTCCGGCAGATCATTATCCGGACGGCGGCGAATGAAGCCCTGGAAACCGTACACAACCGCTGCATGGCGGAAACAGAAGCAAACAGTGAAGGCTGAAAAAGAATATGGACGCAAAGGATTACCGGGCGGATCCCTGCAGGGCGTCGTCCCTTCCGTTCTGGAAAACGGAGCAGGTGACCGTTCCCGAAAACATTACGATTCTCCGGGAAGACCAGTTTGACATGTCGGAAAGCCGGGGCACAGATGAACCGTATTTCAGGCTGATCCACCGCCTGGAAGGGACTGAAAGGCCGGTGGCGCCGGAACCATTCAGCATCGTCCCGTGCGACGCGGAAGGCTTTGCGCGGCATATCCGTGAATGCTATACGGATGAATGTATTACGGCAGATGAACTGAGAGACTGTGTCCGGCGGCCTGTTTATGATCCGGATCTCTGGATCATGGTCGCGGACGCGACGAACGGCAGGATGGCTGCGAGCGGGATCGCAGACGCGGACAGGCGCATCGGCGAGGGGATCCTGGAGTGGATACAGGTTTCCCCGGATTACAGGCGCAGGGGACTTGGGCAGTTTATTGTCCGCGAGCTGCTGTATCGCATGAAAGGGAAGGTGGATTTCGTTACGGTCTCCGGGAAAATGAACAATCCCGGGAATCCGCTTGGGATGTATCTTTCCTGCGGTTTCAGGGAGCCTGTGATCTGGCATGTGATCCGGGCCGGCTATGAAGGATAAGACGCAAAGGATGAAAGGTGATGAACGATGGATATCGCACTGAACCTGCTGATCTTCCTGGTGACAACAGGACTGGTCCTGAGCTTTCCGCGGAAGGACGGCGAATGGCGTCCGGAGAGATGGAAAGCCGCTTTCCGCTTTTTCACCGTCCAGAGTAATGTGCTGTGCGCGGCCGCGTGCCTGCTGACGGCAGCCTTTGCGATGACCGGGGAAGTTCCGGAATGGGTATGGCTCCTGAAATACGCCGGTACGGCTGCGGTGACGGTTACGATGCTGACCGTATTCCTGTTCCTGGCTCCGTCGGTGGGGAAAGACTGGGTCAAAGTACTTCTGACCGGAACCCCTTCCGATCTGTTTATGCACCTGCTGACACCGGCGGCGGTACTGGTTTCCTTCTGTGTATTTGAAAAACGCGGCATGAGCTTCATGCAGGCCCTGTGGGGCATGCTGCCGGTTTTGCTGTACGGAATCCTGTATATCCGCAAGATCCTTTATGCCCCGGCAGAGAAACGCTGGGAGGACTTTTACGGGTTCAACCGGGGCGGGAAAATGGCTGTATCAGCGGCCGGAATGCTGGCGGGGACGTTTATAATCTGCATGGTCCTGATGGGCCTGCAGAATCTCTGAAACAGAGACCGGAAAATGAGAAAAAACGCAATTCTGTATAAAACCGCTTGACAAGTTAGCTGCACATAACTATAATGCACATGTGAGTTAGGATGATCTAACTTGCGGAATCGATGTGTTTATTCCATCGGACGGGAGGAGACAGGATGATGCCATTGAGCTATGCGACCCCGGGGGAGGAATCCGTCATCCGCAGGATCGGCGGGAGTCCGGAGGTGAAAAAGCATCTGGAAAACCTGGGCTTTGTGGTCGGCGGCAGCGTGAAGGTCATCACGGCGATGAACGGAAACGTGATCGTGAAGGTGAAAGAGGCCCGCGTAGCCATCAATGATGAGATGGCCCGCAGGATCATGATATAACAAGAAGGAGGCGGAGGTGCAAAATGAACAATCTGAGGGAAGTGCCGGTGGGCGGTACGGCAAAGGTGGTCAAAATCCACGGAGAGGGCGCGGTAAAGCGCAGGATCATGGACATGGGGATTACCAAAGGCGTGGAGATCTATGTACGGAAGGTTGCTCCGCTGGGGGATCCGATCGAGATCACTGTGCGCGGATACGAGCTGTCCCTGCGCAAGGCGGACGCGGAGAGCATCGAGGTCGAATAATTTTTTTGTATTGCAGTTAGGTCAAACTAATTAGTATTATATAACAGAAGGAGCGAACTGCCATGGAACTCAGAATCGCCCTTGCGGGCAACCCGAACAGCGGAAAAACGACCCTGTTCAACGCGCTGACCGGGTCCAACCAGTTTGTCGGCAACTGGCCGGGCGTAACGGTGGAAAAAAAGGAAGGCAAGCTGAAAAAGCATGACGGAGTCACGATCACGGATCTGCCGGGGATCTACAGCCTGTCGCCCTATACGCTGGAGGAAGTGGTCGCCCGGAATTACCTGATCAATGAGCGGCCCGACGCGATCCTGAACATCATCGACGGCACCAACCTGGAGCGCAACCTCTACCTGACGACGCAGCTGGTGGAGCTTGGCATTCCCGTGGTGGTGGCCATCAACATGATGGACGTGGTGAAAAAGAACGGCGATAAGCTGAATACAGCGGACCTGGCCGGTCAGCTGGGCTGCAAGGTTGTGGAGATTTCCGCCCTGAAGGGAACCGGCATCATGGAGGCGGCGGAAGCGGCGATCCAGGCGGCGAAACAGGCGAAGACGGTTCCGCAGCACACCTTCTCCGGACCGGTGGAGCACGCGCTCGCCCATATTGAGGAAGCTGCTGTCCACGGCCTGCCGGAGGAGCAGCAGCGCTGGTATGCCATCAAGGTGTTCGAGCGGGATGACAAGGTGCTGGAGCAGCTGAAGATCGCGCCGGACACCCTGAAGCATATTGAAGCGGATATCGCCGCGGCCGAAAAGGAACTGGACGACGACGCGGAAAGCATCATCACCAATGAGCGGTATGTATACATTGCCCAGGTGATCAAGTCCTGCTACCGCAAGCACAATGCGGGAAGCCTGACAAAGTCCGACAGGATCGACAAGGTGGTCACGAACCGCTGGCTGGGCCTGCCGATCTTTGCTCTGGTGATGTTCGCGGTGTACTGGATCGCCATGGTGGCAGTCGGCACTCCCGCTACGGACTGGGCAAACGACGGACTGTTCGGGGACGGGTATCATCTTTTCGGCAACGGTACAGCCCAGTATGAGGAAGCGGCGGAACGCTACGGCGATACCGACACAATCATCAAAACTTTTGCAGAACAATACGGAATCGAGATCAATGAGGAAGATCCGGGAGATTCCCTGAAAGCACTTGTGGAAGCCGTGCCGGAGGATGCCGCCGTCACCTATATCACCCAGGACGAGGAAACCCTGGAAACGGAGGAACATCCGGATACCGGGAAGGCGGAGCTGGAAGCTGCTGTGGCAGAGTACATGAGCACGGAAGAGGGCTACAAATCCGATATCGGTGCTCCTGACCCGGCAGCGTACGGCACCTGGGTGCCCGGCATTCCGGTACTCGTGGAGCGCGGACTGGACGCGGCGAATGCCGCCCCCTGGCTGAAGGGACTGATCCTGAAAGGTATCGTTGCCGGCGTCGGCGCCGTACTGGGATTTGTACCCCAGATGCTGGTGCTGTTCTTCCTGCTGGCGTTCCTGGAAGCGTGCGGTTATATGGCCCGTATCGCCTTCGTACTGGACCGCATTTTCCGGAAGTTCGGCCTGTCCGGTAAATCCTTCATTCCCATGCTGATCGGCGTGGGCTGCGGTGTGCCCGGGATCATGGCCTCCCGGACGATCGAGAATGAGCGCGACCGGCGGATGACCATCATGACGACGACCTTTATCCCGTGCGGTGCGAAGGTGCCCTTCATCTCCATGGTGGCCGGAGCCATTTTCGGCGGATCCGCCTGGGTATCCACCAGCGCGTACTTCATTGGCATGGCAGCAATCATCATCAGCGGGATCATGCTCAAGAAGACGCGGCGCTTTGCCGGTGAGCCCGCTCCCTTTGTCATGGAGCTGCCTGCCTATCACTGGCCCACGCTCGGCAACGTACTGCGGTCCATGTGGGAGCGCGGCTGGAGCTTTATCAAAAAGGCCGGCACCATCATCCTGCTGTCCACAATCCTGGTGTGGTTCCTGAGCCGCTTCGGCACGGTGGACGGCGTCTTCCGGATGCTGGAGGAGGAAGAGCTGGAGATGTCCATCCTGGCCAGAGTCGGCAGTGTGATCGCCTGGATCTTCGCACCGCTCGGATTCGGCACCTGGCAGGCGACAGTTGCTTCCATTACCGGCCTGATCGCAAAGGAGAACATCGTCGGTACCATGGGAATCCTTTACGGCGGAACCGAAGCCTATGCCAATATGGCAGCGTCCTTTACCGGGATTGCGGCATATGCCTTCCTGGTATTCAACCTGCTGTGCGCGCCGTGCTTCGCAGCTATCGGCGCCATCCGGCGGGAAATGAACAATGCGGGCTGGACCTGGTTCGCCATTGCATACCAGTGTGGATTTGCCTACGCGGTGGGACTGATGATCTATCAGTTCGGCGGACTGTTTACCGGGAATGCCAGCGTAATCGGCGTGATCGCCGCGACAGCTGTCCTGGGCGTCATAATCTATATGCTGTTCTTCAGGAAGTACCGGGAAGCGACCAAACTGACCGCGAAAGTGTGAGAGTATGTTACAGGCAATTGCTGACAATGCGGGAACAATCCTTATCAGCCTTGCGCTGATCGCACTGGTGACCGGCATCATCATCCGGCTGCGCAGGGACAAAAAGCAAGGGAAATCCTCCTGCGGCGGAAACTGTGGCTGCTGCCCGATGTCGGGTTCCTGCCATAAACCGTTATAACCTGCCGGGAGGCACGGGAAGGTTCCGTGCCTCCTGCGCATAAGGAGTGAAGCAATATGATCCGAACGACGGTACAGGTCTCCGGCATGCGGTGCGGAATGTGTGAAGCGCATGTCAACGACGCGGTCCGCGCCGCATTCCGGGTGAAGAAGGTGACTTCCTCCAGAAAAACGGGGCAGACCGTTATCCTGTCCGAAGCACCGCTCAATCCGGAAAAACTCCGGCAGGCGATCAACGCGACCGGATATGTCGTGCTTTCGGCGGCTGAAGAAGAAGTGAAACCAAAGGCTTTCCTGCCGATCTTCCGGAAGTGAACAGCCCGCGGCACGGGAACAGACACTCCATACTGTACAGATCCCCTGGAGCAGGTGTATACTTATATACAGAAAACACCGGACTGAGGGGAGGCACAGGAAGTGCTGCAGGGTATTCTGGACGCGCTGGCTCCCGTGGTGAACAGCGGAAGCGCCGTGATTGCGGCCGCCTTCATTGCCGGGGTGATCGTTTACCGGCGGATCCGGAAAAAGAAAGACAAATAAGAAAACAAAAACTGCCGCGGGATTCAGGATCCCCGCGGCAGTTTTTTATCTCCTGCGCCCGACACTGTGGCAGGCGTCGCAGAGGCGGTACGGCCAGTTCCACGGCAGCCGGCGGCGGCAGGAAGGGCAGGTCCGCTGCTGCAGTTTCTGGGTTGAAAGGATATGCACGATTCCCTGGGAGATCAGATCCTTGCGGCGCTGGATCTCCTGCAGCAGGGGATCCGGGTTCTCCAGGAAGAGACGTGTATAGTTGTAGTACAGGTCGCAGCGCCGGTAATCCGCTTCAAGCCCGTCCAGTATGCCGATGGTGCAGCTTTCCGGATCCTGCATCTCCGGAAGTTCCGGCAGCACATTGATATGCTGTCCATGGCATTCGGCGTGATACATGGCTTTCCAGCGGGTCAGGAGATCCGGCTCCTTCTCGTCAAAAGGGATACAGAGGAACCGGTACAGCAGGTGACGGTCGGTTTTCGGTGTTTCCATCAGGGCTGCCAGTTCCGCCATGCGGACCGTGGAAGCCTTGGAGAAACAGCCTTTGTCCTGCATGCGCAGCCACTGCTCCAGGATCCGGGTCAGGGGGAGGGGGATACCCAGAAGGGAATCCGGGAAGCTGATGACGCCTTCCGTCAGGGGAAGCAGGGGCCGGGCAAGTGCCCGGGCCACTTCCTTTTTGAACCCGAAAGCATTTACATATCCGATCTCATATTTGCCGTAGCGGCCGGCCCGGCCGGCGATCTGCTTGATCTCCGCGTCCGTCAGGGCACGGGTGATATCCCCGTCGTATTTTTCCGATTCCAGGAAAACGACGCGCTGGATCGGCAGGTTCATTCCCATGGCGATCGCGTCGGTGGAAACCACCACCTCGGTGACTCCCCGCATAAAGCGGTCGGCCTGGTTCCGCCGCACATCCGGCGGCAGGGCTCCGTAGATCAGGGATACCTTGTATCCACGGCTGCGGAGCTCCGCGGCGACGGCGTGCACCCGAGCCTTGGAAAAGACGATCAGGGCGTCGCCCGGCCGGACGGAATTCGGGAACTGGAAGCCGTCCTTTTCCACTTCCAGGGGCGTCATCCGCTCATGCCGTATGACGGTCAGTTCGTCCCCGCAGTCCCCGATGATCTGCGTCAGGAGACCTTCGGCGTCCGGGGAGGCGCAGGCATGGATCTCTTCCGCACAAAGCCCCAGGATAGCCGCCGTCCAGGCACCGCCCCGGTTCCGGTCCGCAATCATCTGGCATTCGTCGATGACCGCGACATCATAATGCGCCTTCAGGTCAGCCATCTCCACGGTGGAGGACTGCACCCGGCTGAAAGGAACTCGGATCTGTTCCTCCCCGGTTACCAGGGAACAGGGGACATCATCCAGGTTCAGGGCCTCAAACTGTTCGGCTGCCAGCAGCCGCAGGGGACCGAGGTACAGGCCGTTCTCCGCACCGCGGAGACGCTGGGTTCCTTCATAGGTTTTGCCGGAGTTGGTGGGCCCCAGGTGAAGGAAAAAACGGCGTTTCATCTGCCGCGCGAGGGGATACAGATCCCGGTAGTGCTCCGGGACAGCATCCAGCAGCGCGGCACGGATCCGTTTTTCCCGCCGTCCGGCGGCGTCCGCGGCCTTCTGGAGACGGATCAGCTCCGGGTTTTTCTCCAGCAGGCGGCGGATCCGCTCCCGGGAAAAACGGCGGTTCAGGGAATTGAGTACCAGGCGCTCCCCGCGCTCCGCCTCCCGGCGGACCGCCGTGGAGATCGTTTCGCCCGAAGGAAGACGGACATTCCGGCACGGACCGAGCTCCGGGAAGGCCTTTCCGGCTTCCGCACGGAGGAAGGATTCCAGGGAGCCGGGCCGGAAAGCCGGAGCGGTGTTTTTTGAAGTCAGTCCGCCGGCAAAGGAGATTTCCATCACGCGGCGCACGACAGACGTTTCGGCCTCCTCCCCGCGCAGGCAGGAGGCGGCATCCCCGGTCCGCATCCAGACGACGATCCGGTTTTCGGCCCGTACGGTCAGCGAGCCGACATTTTCATCATAGTAGCGCCGAAGAGCCCCGTCCAGGACGGTCCGGACCGCACGGTACGCCTTGTCGAGGGAAACATGGCTTTTTTCCACAGTGCGCAGGAAAGCAAGATCCACCTTCCGCCCGGCCTGCAGTTCACCTGCAATGAGGCGGCTGAGGCGGTCGCATTCGGCTTTGGCGCCGGGCTGTACCAGTTCATGATGCAGCAGTCCCTGGTAGATCCGGTCCCGCCGCTGCAGCTGGCGCAGGGTATTCCGGAAGGCATCACTCGCCAGGTATTCTTCTTTTTCGGAAGGCTTCATGCTGCGGGTGATGACCCGGACCTTGTTCAGCGCACTCTGGTACAGCCAATGTTCGCGCTCGGACAGGACGGCCTGAATATAGGCCTCCAGCACCTTCCTGTCTTCCCGGCTCATAGCAGCATTCCTCCGGACATAAATCGTTTCCCGATACATGATTATACCATGCTTTTCCGGAGGGGGACAATGCGGAGAAAAGATTGTATTTTTCATGAGCAAAAAAACCGATCTGCTTTCATCGGAAGGGGAACTGTGATACGATCAACCGGATGGGATCCTGTGAAAACTTTACAAGGGGAGGCGCTGTTTATGCCCGATAACGGTAATTCGAACCGCATTACCCGTGAATACCTCGACAGCCTGATGATCGAAACCCGGTATATGGATTCGGAAACACCGGACCTGACGTTCCGGCTGTTCGGGGAGACGTTTCCGTCTCCCATCATGACAGCGGCGCTGTCCCACCTGGATCATTTCATGTTTCCGGGTGCGGCGCAGGCACTGGCGGAAGGCGCCCGGGATGCCGGAGCGGTACTCTGGTACGGAATGGCCCCGGAGGAGGAGATCAACCGGCTGGCAGACACCGGCGCGCGGATGATCGAAATCATCAAACCCTATACGGACCGTGAAGTGATCGCCCGAAAGATCGCCCATGCGGAACAGAGAGGGCTTCTGGCGGTCGGGATCGATATCGATCACGCCTTCGGCGACGACGGCGGGAAAGACGTGGTCAGCGGAGAGGAAATGACGCCGCTGCGGACGGCTGAGCTGGAGGAAATCTGCGGCAGCACGAAGCTTCCGGTGATCATCAAAGGCGTACTGAGTATGAAGGACGCACAGAAGTGTATCGGCGCAGGCGCAGCCGGCCTTGTGCTTTCACACCACAATAACCGGATCGGATACGCAATCCCTCCGGCAGTGATCCTGCCGGAGATCGCAGCCCTGGCCGGCCGGGCGATTCCCGTGTTCGCGGACTGTGAGATCCAGACCGGCATGGACGCGTTCAAGATGCTGGCTCTCGGCGCGAGCGGCGTATGCATCGGAAGGCCGCTGATGACAGCGATCAAAAAAGGCGGCGCCGAAGGCGTCCGGGATTACCTGCTGAACGCAAACCGGGAACTCGGAAAGGCAATGGCGTTCACGGGCTGTACGACGCTCGGCAGAATGGATCCGACGGTGATCCGCCGGATCTGAAAATCCTGTGATAAGTTTTACAAAATTGTTAAAAATGTATTTACAAATCTTGTATTTGTGGTATAGTTGTACAGACATGTCCGGCGCGACCCCGGAAATGAATCACTCATCTTTCTGAAAGGATCTCCATACGGAGGCACCGTTTACCCTCATGACCAACTATAGCTTTACGGTCCCGAGTCTGCTGATTCTGATCATCATCGCATGCTACTATTTCCTGCGTCCGCGGGTGCCGATCCGCCTGAACCGCGCGTTCCTGGCGATTCTGGTGATTGATATCGGGACGATCCTGTTTGACTATGCGTCGAGCCTGCTGAACGAATCCTGGCAGGAGCACGCTCCCTGGCTGCTCTGGCTGGTCAACATCCTGTACTTTGGGTTTTATCTCACAAGAGTATATATGTTCTTTGTCTTTACCATCAGCGTTCTGGACGCGCGGGGGGCGCTGCGCTCCCGTGCGCATATCTACACGCCGACGGTCTTTTTCGCGTCCGTGGCAATCACAGTCCTGAGCCCGCTGACGCACTGGGTGTTCCGGATCGAAAACGGCTATCATAACGGTCCCCTGAACTTTGTCCTTTACCTGTGCTCCGCCTGTTACCTGCTTTTTTCGGTACTTGCGATCCTGCGCCACAGGCGTGATCTCGATCCTGCCGAGTTTATCGGACTGGCGGGACTGCAGGCGATCCTGATCGCCGGCAGCGCTGTCCGGGCGGTTGTAACGAACTACATGGTCATGAACACCTTCAGCCTGATGGCAATCCTGGTAATCTTCCTTTCTTTCCAGAATCCGGACCTGTTCCTGAACGACCACGGCTATGTGTTCAACCTGCCGGCTTTCCGGGCCTTGCTGCTGGAATGGCACCGCAGGAAGCGGCCCTGCCGGCTGATCTCCTTTGTGCTGCTGAACTATAACGAACACCGGGAGATTTTCGGCGGGCAGCAAATGGATGAAGCAATGACAAAGATCAACCGGTACCTGACGGAAACCTTCCCGAATTACTGCTGTTTTTACCTGCGCAACGGATGCTACGCGATTGCCGGATCAGACCGGATGAACGTCGATGAAGTATGCAGGACGCTGGAGACGCGTTTTGCCGACACCTGGAAGACCATGGCAGGCGAACTGCTCCTGAACATCTCCTTCCTGCGGGCGGATACGGAAGTGCACGGTTTTCCGGTCGAACGCCTGATCAATACCCTGCTGATTTCCCTGGACGAAGCGGGACAGAAATCCGGGGATGAAGGGGACCTGATCCTTTCCGACTCCATGCAGGCGATTACCGATAAGCTTAATATCCGCCACTGCCTGGAACGGGCGCTGGAGCAGAACACACTGGAGGTGTTTCTCCAGCCGATTGTGGACAGCGTGACCGGGAAACGGATCGCCGCGGAGGCACTGGTGCGCCTGCGGGACGACAACGGGGGAATCATCCGGCCGGACCTGTTCATTACGCTGGCGGAACAGGAAGGGTTTATCATCCAGCTGGGAGAACAGGTCCTTTCGAAAGTGTGCGAATTTATCCGGGACCACGACCTGGACGGGATGGGGATCCGGTGGATCAATGTGAATCTTTCACCGAACCAGTTTATGTCGCGGAATGTTCCGGAACGGTTTGAGACCATTCTGCAGGAATACGGTGTATCCCCGGACAGGATTCACCTCGAGCTGACGGAACAGTCCATGATCGATTTCTCCCTGATGCAGGACCAGATCAAAGGACTGCATGAAACCGGTTTCCAGTTCGCACTGGACGATTACGGCAGCGGATATTCCAACCTGACGCGGGTCCGGCAGTATCCTTTCTGCAATATCAAGATTGACATGGAAGTGGTATGGAATTACTGCAGGGACCGGGATCCGCTGCTTCCCGCCCTGCTGCAGGCCTTCAAGCAGATGAGCTTCAGTATTACCGCGGAGGGGATCGAGACGGCGGAAATGGCGGAAGCCCTGCGCGAGATCGGATGCGATTATTTCCAGGGGTACTATTTCTCCCGTCCGCTGCCCATGGATGAATTCCTGCAGATGGCGGGCTGAAAAAGACCAGACGAACTGAGAGGAGACGCGGGCACATGAAGAAAGCAAAAATGATCCTCGACAGGGACTTTGCCATCGGGAGGATCGATCCGAGGATATACGGCTCCTTCATCGAACACCTGGGCAGAGCAGTTTACGGCGGCATCTATGAGCCCGGTCACCCCACAGCGGACAAAACCGGTTTCCGCCGGGACGTGATCGAAAAGGTCCGGGAGCTGGGAATTCCGGTGGTACGGTACCCGGGCGGGAATTTTGTGTCCGGTTTCAACTGGGAGGACTCCATCGGTCCGCGTGACCGGCGGCCGAAGCGGCTGGACCTGGCCTGGGGAACGACGGAGACCAATGAAGTCGGCCTGCATGAATTCGCTGAGTGGGCGAAGAAAGCCAATACGGAAGTCATGTATGCCGTGAACCTCGGAACCCGCGGCGCGGACGCGGCACGGAACGTGGTTGAGTACTGCAACCACAGGAGCGGCAGTTACTGGAGCGACCTGCGGATCAAAAACGGCGAGAAGAATCCATTCAATATCAAACTCTGGTGCCTGGGAAATGAAATGGACGGCCCCTGGCAGATGGGCCAGAAAACCGCCTACGAATACGGACGCGCGGCCAATGAGGCAGCCAAGATGATGAAGTGGGTGGATCCGTCCATCGAACTGGTCGCATGCGGCAGCTGTGCCCATGACATGCCGACCTACGGATCCTGGGAATACGAAGTGCTGGACCAGTGCTACGACAATGTGGACTATGTATCCCTGCACCGGTATTACGGGAATCCGACGGGCGATACTCCCGGATTCCTGGCGCGAAGCATGGACCTGGATGACTTCATCAAGGAAGTCGCGGCGATCTGCGACTGCGTGGGCGGCAAGAAGCACGCGAAGAAGAAGCTGAACCTGTCCTTTGACGAATGGAATGTCTGGTATCATTCCAGCGAACAGGACAAGGAGATCCTGAAGGCAGAGAAATGGGGAAGGGCCCTGCCGCTGCTGGAGGATATCTATAACTTTGAAGACGCCCTTCTGGCCGGCGCGATCCTCATCACTTTCCTGAAGAACGCAGACCGGGTGAAGGTGGCGTGCCTGGCGCAGCTGGTGAACGTGATCGCACCGATCATGACCCGCAACGGAGGCGGCGTCTGGGCCCAGACCATTTTCTGGCCGATGATGCACGCGTCGAGGTACGGGCGGGGAACAGCTCTGCGGCCGGTCATCTCCTCGCCGGTATATGACTGCAAGGATTATGAGAAGGTCCCGCTGGTGGACGCCGCAGGCGTACTCGGGGACGACGGCAGCCTGACGATCTTTGCCGTGAACCGGGACATGGAGGACGCGATTCCGCTGGAATGCGACCTGCGGGCGTTCGGGAACCTGAAGATCGCGGAGCATATCGTACTTCACCATGACGACGTGAAAGCGGTCAATACGGAAGAACATCCGGACGAGGTCGCTCCGAAAAAGGGACGGGGCGGCAGGACCGCGGACGGAAAAGCGACTGTGCGGCTTCCGGCATTGAGCTGGAATGTGATCCGGCTCGAAAAAGCATAAAAAACAACCCGGGAAGCCGGCTTTCGGGCCGGCTTCCGTTCTGTGTACAGAAAGCATGAAAAAGACACTGCCCGAATTGACTTCAGCGCGATAAACTGATAATGTGATGAGACAGAAACGGAAACATGAAGCAGAAGGTTTCCGGCAGAATACGGAGGATTTGAATGATGAAGAACAAAAAGCTGCTGGCTCTGATCGCTGCCCTGCTCGTAATCGCGGCGGTCGTGGTGGTTGTTCTGGTTACCCGTAAGCCCGCGACGGAAGAAGGAAAGGTTTTCAAGATGGGCATTGACGCGGAATACCCGCCCTTCAGCTACCTGGACGATGACGGAAAGTACGCCGGCTTTGATGTGGAGATGTGCCAGGCGGTCTGCGACCAGTACGGCTGGAAGCTGGAGATCGTCCCGGTGAACTGGGATACCAAGCTGATCTCCCTGGACAACAAGGAGCATGACTGCGTGTGGTCCGGCATGACGATCCTGGACTCCATGAAGGAAGCCGGATATGTGCTGTCCTTCCCCTACTATGACAATACCCAGGTGGTCCTGACCAAGGACGGAAACGGCATCAGCACACTGGCTGACCTGGCGGGCAAGAAAGTCGCGGTCCAGCTGGGCACTTCCGGACAGGCCCTGCTGGAAGACGAGGAAGGCCAGCTTGAACTGGCGAAGACCTTTGAGGGCGGCGCTGCCGTGACCATGGAGAACTTCAACATCTGCGCAACCGAGCTGGACGCCGGCGGCGTGGCCGCGGTCGTGATCGATCTTCCCGTGGCGAAGAGCCTGGCAGCCAAGTTCGCCGGGTTCCAGATCCTGGATGAAACCCTGGGAAGCGAACAGTACGGCATCTGCTTCCGCAACGGCGACGATGAACTGTGCAAGCAGGTTGAAGAAGCGATCACGAAGCTCGTGAAGGACGGAACCTACCAGAAACTGGGCGAGAAGTACGGCCTGGAAGCGAACGTGCTGTGCCTGCTGGACAGCGCTGAATAAATCCTGAGATACGGAAACTGAAATTGCAGGGACCCCGCGTGCGGGGCCCCTGCAAATCGTCTTGAAAAGAGGTGCCGGCACGAATGACAATCCTGACGATGATGAGCAAGATGAGCGAAGGACTGGGAAGGACCTGCGCCATTTTCTTTCTGACGCTGCTTTTTGCCCTGCCGCTGGGACTGGTGGTGGCAAAGCTGCGGATGAGCAGAAACAAGATCATTTCCGCCGTCACAAAGGCATATATTTCCATCCTGCGCGGGACGCCCCTGATGCTGCAGCTGCTGGCGGTAACCTACGGGCCGTACTATCTGTTCGGGATCAATGTGGCGAAGGAAAAGCTGATCCCGGTGGTGATCGCCTTCTCCCTGAATTACGCGGCATACTTTGCCGAGATCTACCGGGGCGGCATCGAATCCATTTCCATCGGGCAGTATGAAGCTGCTGAAGTCCTCGGGTACAGTAAAACCCAGTGTTTCAACCGGATCATCCTGCCGCAGGTGATCAAACGGATCATCCCGGCGGTGACGAACGAAGTGGTGACGCTGGTCAAGGATACATCCATGGCGTTTACCGTGGCATACCAGGAAATGTTCACGATCGGCAAACAGATCGCGAATTCCCAGACCAGCTTTATGCCTTTTGTGATTGCCGGTGTGTTTTATTTCGTGTTCAACGCGATCGTCGGCTGGGTAATGGGGCGGATTGAAAAACGCCTGAACTATTACCGGTAAGGGGGAATACAGGATGAGCAAACTGCTGGAGATCAACCATTGCCGGAAACAGTTTGACGGCACGGAAGTCCTGACAGACCTGAGCCTTTCCGTGGAGGAGGGACAGGTACTGTCCATCATCGGGCCGAGCGGCAGCGGCAAGTCCACCCTGCTGCGCTGTGCGACACTGCTCGAAACCATGGACGGCGGGGACCTGATCTATCTCGGAAATTACGCGGCCAGGGATACGGACGGCAAGGCTGTATACGCTCCGCGCCCGGAACTGCAGAAAATCCGGGGAATGTTCGGACTCGTGTTTCAGAACTTCAACCTGTTTCCGCATTACTCCGTGCTGAAAAACGTCATGGAAGCACCGATGCTGGTGCAGAAACGGGCGGAGGCCGAAGTGCGGGAGGAGGCGGAAGCCCTCCTGGAACAGATGGGCCTTTCGGACAAAGCGAACGCGTATCCCTACCAGCTGTCCGGAGGACAGCAGCAGCGGGTTTCGATTGCCCGGGCGCTGGCCATGAATCCGAAGATCCTGTTTTTTGACGAACCGACGTCCGCCCTGGATCCGGAGCTGACAGGAGAGATCCTGCGGGTGATCCGGAAACTGGCGGAGAAGAAAATGACCATGGTGATCGTTACCCATGAAATGACATTTGCCCGGGATGTGTCGGACTGGGTGGTTTTCATGAACGGCGGCGTGATCGTCGAACAGGGGGATCCACGGGAAGTGATCGACCATCCGACGCAGGAACGGACGATCCAGTTCCTCAGGAGGCTGAAGGAAACATGAAGCCTGTGCATTACGTGATCCTGAACCCGTCCGGAAACCTGACGGCGCTGGTCACTGACCATGGCGGGCCGGAGGATGAAAAGGAGATCGTCACTTCCCTGATGCGGGAAAGCGAACAGGTCGCATTCCTGGATCCTCCCCTGGAACCCGGCGCACTGGCACGGATCCGCCTGATGGGCGGGGAATTCTGCGGAAATGCTGCCATGGCTGCCGCCGGATGGCTGATCCGGGACAGCCTGAGGAACGGACAGGTCATGACGGTCCCGATAGAAGTCTCAGGCGCGCAGGGCATTGTGTTCTGCAAAATCCGCGGACTGGAAACCGGATTTGAAGGAACGGTGGACATGCCGCAGGTTCTGGGGATCAGCAGGCAAAATGTTTCCGGAACGGACGTGACCGAAGTGAGGATGGAAGGAATCACGCACCTGATCCGGGAAAGCTGCGAACCGATCGGGAAAGAAGAAGCGGAAACGCTGCTTATGGCCTATGCGGAGAGGTCGCAGGACCCGGCTGCGGGTTTGCTGGACCGGAATCCGGAAACCGGATTTGTGCGGCCCCTGGTGTATGTGCGGGGCAGCGGGACGCTTGTATGGGAAAATGCCTGCGGAAGCGGCGCTGCCGCTGTCGGCGCCCTGGAAGCATGGCGGCAGGAGTCCGGAACGGTGAGAACAGAGGTGCCGCAGCCGGGCGGAAAGCTCCTGGCGGAGGCCACGGCGGAGCAGGGAACTGTCAGGGAAGTGCGGATCACCGGCATGGTCCGGATCGAAGCAGAAAAGGAAATGTGAACAGATCAGACGGATGACAAAAAAACGATGTGATCCGGGAGGACCACATCGAACGGACAGGACTGTGATAATGATTACCGGACAATCTTGAAACCGGTCACGACGGCCTGGGCAATATCATTGCCCAGGTCGTCTTTTACATCGATCTGGTAGATACAGCTGGTCTTTCCGTCCTTACGGCAGGAGGAACGGGCGGTCAGCCGGTTTCCGCGGGGCTGATTCAGGAAGTTCATGCTGATCTGCTGCGCCACGGTGGGCCGGTGAACGTTGCAGGCGGCTGTTGCAAAGGAAAAATCGATCAGCGTCAGCATGACGCCGCCCATAACACCGCCTTCGGCGTTTTTATGGTGATCCGTCAGTTCAACGCTGCAGACGGATCCGTTTTCCGTGTATTCGTCCAGGACGATACCGTTTTCAGTCGCGTAAAGATCCTTGCGGAAGAAAGCCTGTGCTTCTTCAATACTCCCAAACTGTGCCATACAGGGCCTCCTGAAATATAACCGGGGATTATCCCGGATAATTCTCCACGTCTGCTTCTTCAGGAACGCTGGTGATGCCGCCGTGTTTCTGCGTGGAAAGGCTTGCGGCCGTACACGCGAAACGCACGATCTTCCGCAGATCCTCCTCCGTCAGTTCCGCAGGGGCTTTTCCACTCCGGATCAGCCGGCTCATGGCACTGCCGCCGAAGATATCGCCGGCACCGGTGGTGTCCACGACGCGGATGCCGGAAGGACTCGGCACCGTCACCGCACAGGAAGCCGTGGCGGCATGGCAACCCTTCGGGCCGAGCGTGGCATAAACCAGGGAAACGCCGTACTCCGACAGCAGCTTCCGGGCTCCTTCTTCCGGGGATAATCCCCACAGCCACGCAATCTCCTCATCACTGATCTTGACGATATCCGCCTGACGCAAGCTCCATTCGATGGCGGCTTTCGCGTCTTCCTCGTGCTTCCACAGCGGCTTACGCAGGTTCGGATCCAGGCTGATGAGCAGCCCGTTGTTCCGCGCCAGTTCAATTGCCCGGCGGGTGGCGGAAGCGGCGGGCTCATCCGTCAGCGAGAGGGTCCCGAAATGGAAGACTTTCGAACCGGGGAAGAGCGTCTGATCCACTTCCCCGGGTTTCAGACAGGTATCTGCGCCGGGCTTCCGAGCAAAGCTGAAGTCCCGGTTTCCGGAAGCGTCCAGCGAAACAAAGGCAAGGGTGGTGAACACATCCGGGTCCGTATGGATCCCGCGGGTCTCAATTCCGGCTTCTTTCAGGGTGCCGATAAGCAGCCGGCCGAAGGTATCGCCGCCGACTTTCCCGATCATGGCGGTACTGCACCCATACTTTGACAGGGCAGCCAGAAAGTTGCCCGGCGCTCCTCCGGGATTGGCAGCCAGGACCGGATAGCCGTTTTCACTGACAGACTTCGGCGCGAAATCAATCAGCAGCTCTCCGAGCGCGATCACATCAAACATATTCTTCTCCTCTTCCGCTGTCAGTCGGTTATGAGAATCCGGACAGCCGTATTATACAGGAAAGCGCGGAATATTGGAATACTTCGTGAACTTCTGCTGTGAAATCATTATCTGTATTCATTGATCAATCATCCTCCCGAAATATCCGGAGGAACAACATTTCATCAGGCACAAATAATCCGGCATGCGATCCCGGGAAATTTATCCGGAATAAGGAAGTAACACTTGACAGGTTAGCAATAACTAACTATACTGCCTTATGGTTAAATTAAACTAACTAACGTATGAAACCAAAACAAAACCGAGGAGAAGACAGTATGGCAATTGTTGAATTCAAGGATGTATCAAGGGTTTACCGGAACGGAGATCATGAACAGCGGGCACTGGACCATGTGAACCTGAGCCTGGAGGAAGGTAAATTCATCGTGGTTCTGGGCCCCAGCGGCGCCGGGAAAAGTACCCTGCTGAATATGCTCGGAGGACTGGACAGTCCGACCGAAGGAACCATCCTTGTCGGCGGAAAGGATATCTCGACGCTGACCCCCAACGAGCTGGCGGAGTACCGCGCGGCATCCGTCGGGTTTGTTTTCCAGAGTTACAACCTGATTCCCACGCTGACGGTGATTGAAAACGTGGCGCTGGTAAAAGAGATTGCGCCGAATCCGCTTTCGAGCCACGATATGCTGAAAGCGGTCGGGCTGGAGGATCATATTCACCAGTTTCCGTCCGAACTGTCCGGCGGCGAACAGCAGCGGGTTTCCATCGCCAGGGCCCTGGCCAAAAACCCGCATATTCTCCTGTGCGACGAACCTACCGGCGCACTGGATTCAGAAACCGGCGTCATGGTCCTGAAACTGCTGCTTTCCATGGCACGGGACCTGGGCAAGACCATCATTATTGTGACACACAACCAGAACATCGCGAAAATGGCGGACGTGGTGATCCGGGTAAAGAACGGGAAGATCAGATCCTGTGAAGAACAGGAAGCTCCCCTGTCTGCGGAAGAGGTGGACTGGTAATGCTGCTGAAAAAACTTTTCCGGACGCTGTGGAAATACAAAGCCCAGTTTATTTCCATGGTCATTATGGTCGCGCTGGGGATCGGTGTATTCCTGGGGTTTAACGTCGAATGGTATACGCTGGAAGTCAACACAAAAGAGATTTATGATGCGACCGGTTTCGCGGATTTCCGGATCTTGTCCGATAAGGGATTCAGCAAGGAGGACCTGGAAACAATCAAAGGAATCGACGGGGTGGAGGACGCAACGCGGTTCCTTTCCATGAATGTGGCAGTCAAAGACGACACGGACACCCTGGCGCTGACAGTCAGCGAGAATATGAACGTTTCAGGGATCCTGCTGATGGAGGGAGAACCTTACAATGCGGAGGACCCGGACGGCTTCTGGCTGTCTGATTCCTATGCCAGGGCGAACGGAATCTCCGTCGGGGATCCGCTGACGCTGACCTACCAGACCATCACGGTTTCCGGAACCGTCAGGGGACTGGTCAAATCCAGCGAATATATGATCTGCCTGCCGGACTCGAATCAGATGATGCCGGATTATTCCTCCTACGGATATGCCTATATTTCGCCGGTCATGCTGGACAACGCTGTACCGGCACTGTACAGGACATTCATCGGATCGCTGTATCACCAGATCAATGTGAAGTCCGCAATGGACAAAACGGAGTTTGTGGAAGCGGCGGACAAAGCGCTGGGAAATACACGGCTGATCCTGTCCAAAGCTGAGACGGTTTCCTGGGCTGAAACCCAGGGAGAAGTCAATGAAGGAAAGACCATGGCGTCCATCCTGCCGGTGCTGTTCCTGGCGATCGCGATCCTGACCATGGTAACCACCATGCACCGGATCTGCGCCAGCGAGAAGATCCAGATCGGCACCCTGAAAGCGCTGGGATTCAAGGACCGGCGGATCCTGGTACATTATTCCGCCTATGCGCTGATCATCGGCCTGCTCGGGACAATCCTCGGAATCGGGGTTGGATACGGACTCGGATATTTTATTATGAACCCGGACAGCGCCATGGCGACATATATCGATATCCCGGCCTGGACGCTGCACGCGCCGCGCTTTACCTGGTATGTGATCCTTGCGATTATCGCGTTCCTCACATTCATCGGATTCCTGTCTGTGCGGAAGATGCTGAGGGGAACCGCCGCGGACGCGCTGCGCCCCTATTCCCCGAAACGCATGAAGCACCTTCGCTTTGAGGAAACGAAACGGTTCAAACGCCTCGGCTTCGGGACGAAGTGGAACCTGCGGGACTGCGTACGGCACAAGGCGCGGAGCCTGATGACGCTCTTCGGGATTGTCGGCTGCATGGTACTGCTGGTCGGCGGCCTCGGCATGAAGGACACGATGGACGCATTCCTGGATGTTTTCTACGAGAAAGCCATCAACTATACCACCTGCATTAACCTGGATGAAGAGAATATGACCCTGGAGGAAGGAAAGACGTTCGCGGACTCCGTGGACGGAGACTGGAAAGCTTCCCGGGCAATCCAGATCGGGGACAAGGGATATTCGCTGGAGATTTATTCGATTACCCATGACAAGGTCCGTTTTGCGGACAGCGATATGAATATTGTACCGCTGACGGACGACGGGGCATACGTCTGCGCACGGATCGCACGGGATTACAGCCTGAAGGCAGGGGATGAACTGACTTTCTCGCCGTATGACAGCAATGAACACTATACCGTTCCGGTGGCAGGCGTGCTGGATTCGATGACGGAAGGCATCTTCATGACGGATTCGTTTGCCGACAGGACCGGACTGACCTACACGGTTTCCTCCGTGCTGACGGACGCGGCGGAAATCCCGGACAATCCGCATATCCTGAACATACAGAGCAAGCAGTCCATCATGGATTCTTTCGATACCTTCATGGACCTGATGAACAAGATGATCTGGCTGCTGGTCATCGCAGCCGTGATCCTGGGAATCGTGGTGCTTTATAACCTGGGTGTGATGAGCTATACCGAACGGTACCGGGAGATGGCGACACTGAAGGTGATCGGGTTCAAAGACTCCAAGATCGGGCGGCTGCTCATCAGTCAGAACCTGTGGCTGACCGTACTCGGCATCCTCATCGGCATACCGGCAGGGATCGGCATCCTGCAGTACCTGCTGACGGCGCTGGCCTCGGAGTATGAACTGAAGTTGGTCCTGGGCCTCCCGACCTGGCTGGTCAGTATTCTGCTGACCTTCGGCGTATCGCTGGCAGTCGGCCTGATGGTGGCCCGTAAAAACAGGCATATCGACATGGTGGCGGCACTGAAGACCGCGGAATAAGCGAAAGAGGAGGGAATCCGTCTTGAACCCGAGGAACTTGCCTCCGGTACCGACCGGAAAAGTAAAAAAGAAAACCGGCGGAGAAATCCTTGCGCAGGCTGCAACAGGCTATATTGAAGCTCATTATAAGGAAAAATTCTCGCTGCAGAAAATGGCCGGCGCACTGTATGTGAACGGGAGTTACCTGCTGCGCGCCTTCAGGAAGAGCACCGGCTTTACACCCCTGGCATACCACAACCATATCCGCTGCAGACGGGCTATGGAATTGCTCGCAGATCCGGGGATGAGCGTTTCACAGATCGGGGAGGCAGTCGGTTTTGTTTCCTCGGCGCATTTTTCCCATGTATTCAAGAAAGAAGCGGGATGCACGCCCACGGAGTTCAGGCTGGGTAGCCGGACAAGCCGGTGACCGGCTGCTCTTCCCGGACACGGACTGCAAGGGATCATCCGGGCAGGTTGTTTCAGGAAGGCAATAATACGACAGCGAACAGTATTGACAAGGATCCATAAACATGATATTCTTTGATCGTTAGTTATAACTAATAATCATACTGCGCAGACAGCAAGGGAAAAAACTGAGCGCGCAGCTTTTTAGAAGCAATATGATTAGTTTTAGCTAACGATAAAGAAAGGATGGTATTCCTATGAAGCAGATCATGAAGAAACTGGTTCCGTTTATGCTGGCATTTGTACTCCTGGCTTCCTGCGGCGCTTTTGCGAAGGCGGAAACCGCGGATGACGCCGCGGAGGCGGCGGCCCTGATGGAAAACATCAAAGGCACGTATGAAGCACTGTTCCCTGTGATCACTGACCCGCAGTACGACCAGATCTGGCTGGATCCCTGCGTCGCAGCCGCGGGCGAGGAAGCCGGGCCTCAGATGGCGGAAATGCTGAAAGCAGCCTGCAACGGAACAATCTACGGCCAGGAAGCCGTTGACGCGTTCGGAGACGGATCCAACGGCGCACAGTTTGACTGTGCGTTCATCAACGGTGTTTCCACGATCACCTTCGACGGTGCCGTGATCAGCGGAGCCGATGAGAACGGGAACCAGGTCTTCAGTCATGAATACACCTATACCGGACTGCTGTCGCTGGGCGGATTGATGGAAGGATACCTGTTTGAGACTGCGGATGAAGACGCAGGTGAATTCAAATACTTCTACATGATGCCCGATACGCCTGCCACCACCTATCACCTGGAGTTCCGTTACGGAAGCAATACGGAAGACCTGGCCGAATACAACAAAGGACCTTACGCTTACTGGCTGGCAGCCGGTTTCCCGGTGGACGCGGATGAAGAAATGATCAAAAACGTAATCACGCTGTTCTGCGAGGAAAACCTGACGGAAGAAGAGGCGGAAGACGCCGCCTGATGCATGATATCAATCGGGCGAAGCCATCCCGAATGATATACCACCTTACCTCCAAAGGGGCGGGATGCCGAAGCGTACAGGCATCCCGTTTTCCTTTGCGGCCAGGAGGAAAAAAGAAATAAAAAAGCTTCGGGAAGACGGATATATCCTTCCGGGTGCAGATCACCTGATCTCCCTGACAGAGAAAGGATACACAATCGCACGGAAGACCTGCAACCGCCATCAGGTACTGGCGAAATACCCGGTGCAGCCCGGCGTTCCGGAAAAGACAGCCCGGGAGGACGCCTGCCGGATGGAGCGTGGTCTTCCTGACGAATCATCTTACGCGATCCGCGGACAGATCGCGTAAGCACAGAAAACGGCACATTGGAGTGTGACACTGATGAACCTGCAGATTGCTGAAGGGGTCCTGGTTCCGTTCCTGGGCACCAGTCTCGGGGCAGCGATGGTTTTTTTCCTGAAAAAGCAGCTTTCCGGAAGAATCCGGAAAGCGCTGACCGGATTTGCGGCAGGCGTCATGGTTGCCGCATCTTTCTGGAGCCTGCTGCAGCCTGCGCTGGACAGCAGCGCCGGGATGGGGACGCTGGCTTTCCTGCCTGCGGCTGCCGGATTCCTGGCCGGTGTCGGGTTCCTGCTGGCGCTGGATATTATCACACCGCACATGCATATGGACAGGCAGAATGAAGGCCCGCGGAGTACCTTCAAACGTACGACAAAGCTGATCTTTGCCTTTACGCTTCACAATATCCCGGAAGGAATGGCCGTCGGCGTGGTTTATGCCGGGCTGCTGGCCGGCTCTGCCGGAATCACGACGGCGAGCGCACTCACGCTGGCACTTGGAATCGCTATCCAGAATTTCCCGGAAGGGGCAATTGTCTCCATGCCGCTGCTGGCAGAAGGAATGCCGAAGCGCAGAACTTTCCTGGCGGGCGTCCTGTCCGGCGCGGTGGAGCCGGCCGCGGCGGCGGTGACGATCCTGGCAGCCGGGCTGGTTACGCCGGTGATGCCGTATTTCCTCGCTTTTGCCGCAGGAGCCATGATGTTTGTCGTCGTGGAGGAACTGATTCCTGAGATGTCGGAGGGCGTGCATTCCAATATCGGAACAATTGCCTTTTCGCTTGGCTTTGTCCTGATGATGATCCTGGATGTCGCACTGGGATAAACACCATGAAACGAGCCTTGACGGGCTGCGGTAAATCTGGTACATTAGCGATGGTTAGAAGGCCTTAACAATATGCAGAGCGGACCGGATCCGGCTTCCCGAGACCTTCCGGAGGCCCTTCAATGAAAGAAAGGGATGCCGGGACTGCCGGCGTCCTTTTTGAAACCACGGGAGAGGAGCGTTTCCATGAATATTTATGAATCGGCGGAAGACTACCTGGAGCAGATCCTGATGCTGCTGGAGAAGAAGGGGCATGCCCGCTCCGTGGATATTGCGGCGGGACTCGACGTTTCCAAGCCTTCTGTCAGCGTGGCCATGAAAAAACTGCGGGAAAACGGGTATATCCTGATGAGCTCCGACAACCTGATTTCCCTGACCGACAAAGGCTATGCGATTGCGCGGAAGATTTACGACCGCCATCAGGCGCTGACAAAGTACCTGACGCAGCTCGGCGTCCCCGAGGAGATTGCACGGGAGGACGCCTGCAAAATCGAACACGACCTTTCTGAAGAGTCGTTCGCCGCAATCTGCGCGCAGATCAAATAACGACAGGATGCCGGAATATGTGAAATCCGGCAGAACGGTAATCAGGAGGAATTCCCTATGGACTACAGCCGGAAGATTTCCGAACGGCAGTGGAATCTTCCCGATAAGGGAGAACTGGAAAGCCGCCGGGAAGCGACCTATATCGACGATATCATCCAGAAAAACCACATAGAGCGGAAACTGCTGGAGCAGCTGGACGGAATTCATACCGTGTTTGACGGCGGCGCCGGCAGCGGCCGCTTTTCCATTCTTCTGGCGAAGCAAGGATGCCGGGTGACGCATTTCGACATCTCGCAGCCGATGATTGAAAAGGCGCGGGAACTGGCGAAAAAGGAAGGCGTCGCGGACCGGATCACATTTGTGAAAGGCGCGCTGGAAGACCTGAGCGCCTACCGCGACCGTGAATTCGACCTGGTCATGTCCTTTGACGCCCCTGTATCCTATACGTATCCCAACCAGAAAAAAGTAATCGGAGAACTGGTGCGGATTGCCCGGAAACGGATCATGCTCAGTGTATCCAGCCGGCTGGGCAGCCTTCCATACCTGGCCAATCCGATCCAGAAAAACCAGTTTATCCTGGACGAACAGGCGGACGATCCTTTCGTGCAGTGGTGTGTCGGGAACCGGGAGGAAATGGTCCGCGGATTCCGGTTCAACAAACAGAATGCCGAAAAGCTGCTGGCGGACGGCCTGATGGGCGGCGAGGAAGAGATCAGGCAGTACGAGCAGGGCGGCGCGCCATGGTGCATTACCTACACGTTCATGCCGGACGAACTGGAATCGATCCTGGCAGGATACGGCGTACAGAATATCCGGCTTTCCGGTCCCGGGGCCTACGGCCGGACCATTCCGCGGGAAATCCTGGTCCGGATCATGAACGACCCGGAGCAGAAGAAGGATTTCCTGGACTTCTGTTACCGGTATGATTCCAACCGGTATGTCTGCGGCATGGGGAAAGACAACCTGCTGGCCGCGGGCGAAATAAAAGCCGGGGATTAAATCCCCGGCCGGTTTCACAGATCCGGTTACAGGCAGGCGATCAGGCGGTCTGTTTCCTCCGGACCGGTTGCCCAGCTGGTTACGATCCGCATCATGACGCGGCCGTCCTCCATCTGTTCCATAAAACTCATTTCAACTTTATCAGACAGGCCGTCGGCCTGTTTTTTCGTGAGGATGATAAAGATCTGATTGGTGGGAGACGGGATCGCCAGCTCGTATCCCTTTCCGACAAGGGCTTCCCGGATCCGGCCGGCAGCTTCGATCGCGCCCCGGCCGATATCCAGATAGAGACCGTCCGTGAAAAGCACATCAAACTGAAGGGCGGCGATCCGGCCTTTTGCAAGCAGGGCGCCATGCTGCTTGATCATCGTGAACAGGTGCGGAACCGTATCATGCTTCGGGATGACCAGAGCCTCCCCAAACAGGGTTCCGCACTTGGTGCCGCCGATATAGAACGCATCACAGAGAGCGCCCAGGTCGGAAAGGAAAACATCGTTCTCCGGGCAGGCGAGCGCGTAAGCGAGCCTTGCCCCGTCGAGATACAGCGGGACCTGATATGACCGGCACACCCGGCTGATTTCCCGGAGCTCCGCGAGGGAATACAGCGTTCCGTACTCCGTGGGCTGGGAGAGGTAAACCATACCCGGCATCACCATATGGTCATGGTTTGCGTCCTGCAGCCAGGATTCCATACAGTTCCGGATCTCTTCCGCCGACAGCTTTCCGTCTTTATGGGGGAGGGCCAGTACTTTATGGCCGCCGGATTCGATCGCCCCGGCTTCATGCACGCTGATATGCCCGCTTTGCGCGGCGATCACACCCTGCCACGGACGGAGGATGGCATCGATCATGACAGCATTGGTCTGCGTCCCTCCGACAAGGAAGAAGATGTCCGCTTCAGGCGTACGGCAGGCGGAACGGATCTTTTCCCGGGCTGCATCCGAAAACTCATCGAGACCGTAGCCTGCCGATTTCAGCAGGTTTGTCTCAGCCAGCCGCTGCAGGATCAGGGGATGCGCTCCTTCCATATAGTCAGAGGCAAAAGAAAGCCTGCTTTCAGTCCTCATATAAATCCCTCCGGATGTATAATGCCGGAAATCATTATACACGAAAAGACGCGGAAATTGAACGGCCGGACCGGGACAAAAAGCCGCCGGTCCGAATCCGGACCGGCGGCAGGTTGACCGAGAACTGAAAGTTATGCGCTTTTCTTTTCCAGTGTATCCAGGAGACGGAAGAACTGCATTTCATCCGCACAGGAGGAAGTAAACACTTCCGGCTCCCCGGTTTCGTTTTCGCGGAGCATTTCCGCAATGCCCAGATAACGCTGGGCAGGATCGGACAGGTCATATTGCTCGCCCTGCTGTGTGACAAGCAGAACGGAAGAAGTGCAGCTGTCAAGAGTCTCTTCAAACAGTTTCAGTTCGGTCTGATTTCTGATCTTCATCTGTACCAACTCCTTTACGATCAGAATGCGCGGGGGAGGAGCTTTTCCTCCCTCCGTATCTTATGATACTCCAAAAAGGCGCTGATACAATCGCCATTCAGGCGATTTCCCGGACAAATTGTACAGCTTTGCCCATACATATCACCCGCAGCCGTTGAACCGGGCCAGGCGGCAGACAGCTTTGTCAATCATCCCGGAGAGCGTTTTTGTCTGACGGACGCCCGGTTCAAACCAGATATTCTGCACGGTGAGCGAATTCGCTTTCCGGTCCGCTTTCGGTTCAATTCTTCCGACCAGCCGGTCGCCGTACAGCACGGGAAGCACATAATAACCGTATTTCCGCTTGGAAGCAGGTGTATAGATTTCCCAGGAATACTGAAATCCGAAGAGGGCTTCGATCAGCTTCCGGTCCCACAGCATCGGATCCAGCGGGGCAAGGAATTCCAGCCTGGCTTTACAGTCCGCCTGGCCGGAACGAACGGATTCCAGGAGCGGCAGATCAGTGTTCAGCACATACAGCGGGAAACGCAGGCCTTCCACCCGGACCGGGGTGATCCTGCCGGCTTTTTCCAGGCGGGCGAAGGCGGCGTCCCGCTCTTCCGCGGCCATGCTGATTCCCAGCCAGGCATCGGAACGACGGTTCCAGAGCAGACCAACGGCGCCGATCCTGCGCAGGACGCGCCAGTCCAGCCGGGCGGACTCATCCGGACAGGGATCCGGGGCGGCCAGCAGATCCGCGGGCAGGTACTTTTCCGCCAGGTCATAGAACTTCCGGGTGCCGGATTTATGATGAATCAGCAGGACCCCGTCGGTGTAGAGCTGTTCCAGCACGGAACGCGCGGCAGGAGATTCCTTATGCCAGTGCCCGCTCCAGTGCATGGAGGAGTGCCAGAAAACGGTACCTTCAAGGGGGAGGGAGTCGCTGCTGACCGGGCCGTTTGCCCGGATATGGCGGATTGCTTCCTCCTCCAGTTCGGGAATGCCGGAGAAGGTTTTTCCCAGGGCCATGCTCCGCTCCCGGTAGGAGGCAAAGTACGGCCAGTCCTCACTGGGCCAGATGGACAGCTCCTTGTCCGCATAATCCACCAGGAGGCGGTCCCGGTAGAGCAGATCATCCAGCATACGTTTTGTAAATCCCTTCACCCGGGACTGAAGCGTCAGCTCGGCATTCCTGCCGCAGACATCCACCGGATCGTACTGAATACAGCCGGCCTGGCGGACATACTGATACGCACCGTCTTTTCCGGCAAAACGGTGTCTTCCGAGCAATCCCTGCTTCAGCAGGATGAACTGCCGGGCCTGATCGGGCGTGATGTTCAGCATCCGGACCTCCTTCAGCCGCAGTACGCGATGGCATCCACCTGGAACAGCAGGCCGTTTTCACCGCCCACATGGGCAAACTCTGTCTGGATGGACTTGCGGGCGGGATACTTTCCCTTAAAACGTTCCTTGATAACCTTTTCCATGGTCGGGATATTCCAGACGTCCCGGAAGAGACAGTCCATATGTACAACATTTTCCAGCGTAAGGCCAAACAGCGCGAGACGCTTTTCCATCTCGTCGAACGCGCCGTTGACCTGCTCTTCATATGTGCCGCCGATATTGCCGGCACAGTAGTTCAGGAAGCAGTAATCTCCGGCTTTGACGATGCCGGAATGTGCCCACTCCTCGTTGATGTCTTTCCGGATGATCCCACTCATTGCAATTCCTCCGCTATCCTGTTATTTTGCCCAAAGATTTCATGGAGTATTTTACCATGTGCGAAACCGGAATAAAAGGCGAACAAAACAGAAAACAGATCTTTGCAATCCGGAGGATTCCCCGTATAATGGAACAGCTCCGCGGCCTGTCGTTTTCGCGGGGATGATCATGAATGAACTGAACAGGAGACAGATATGCCGAAACAGGAATACATGACAGATTATACGCTTCTGATTCAACAGGTGTCAGGAATCCTGGAAGAGGAGCCGTGGTATACGGCGGCCATGAGCAATCTTTCCGCGCTGATCGCGGAATCCATGGAGGACCTGAACTGGGCCGGATTTTACCTGGTCCGGGGCGGGAAACTCGTCGTCGGGCCTTTCCAGGGAAAGCCTGCCTGTATCCATATTCCGGTCGGGAAAGGCGTCTGCGGAACCGCCATCCTGCAGGACAGGATGCAGGTGGTTCCGGATGTACACGAGTTTCCCGGACATATCGCGTGCGACAGCGCGTCCGCGTCGGAAATTGTGATTCCAATTCATGCCGGGAACCGGATCGCTGCGGTGCTGGATATCGACAGTCCGGTGAAGGACCGGTTTTCCGCGGAGGACGCAGCCGGTCTTGCGGATCTTGTACGGCTGATCGAGCAGAAGATCAGCTGGGAATAACCGGCACAGAACAAAAGAGCCTGCAGGCGGATAACCGCCTGCAGGCTCTTTTTTTCAGAGCTTTCGTACATAGGCAACGAGCCGGTTGGCCTCCGTAAACCCGACCGCCCGGTGGAAACCCTGACTTTCAATATTCGTCAGTTCACAGTCACTGGCGAATTCCGAGCAGCCTTTTTCCCGGGCCCAGGCTTCGCAGGCGGAAAGGAGACTGCGGGCAATTCCCCGGTGCCGGACCGTTTCCTCCACATAGATTCCTTCCAGGTAGCCGACCGGACTTGATTCCGTTCCTTCAACGTAATCGTGCCGGAGACTGCATTCCGCAAAGCCGGCAGGAACGCCGTCCGCAAAAGCCAGGAAAAGACCCCGCCCGTTATCGGCAAGGAGGGATGTGAATTCCTCCATGAATTCTTCCACGGGGTGATGCGGCCAGAGCTCCGCGGCCAGTCCGGCGGCGGCAGGAATATCTTCCGGTGCTGCTCGGCGGATTTCCGCCCCTGCAGGGACGGCCGGGCTGTCCGGACGCAGGCTTTTGACAGCGATCATTTCTTCACCGTCGAATTCGCCGGTCTCCCGGAAGCCGAAGCTGGCGTACAGTGCTTTTGCCGCGGTGTTTTCCGGCTCATAGGACAGCCAGCAGAGCTCCGCGGGGCCGCATGGCTGTGCGGCGATGAAGTCCAGGATCAGCCGCATGGCAGCTTTTCCGTACCCCCTGCCCTGATACCGCCGGTCGATCATCAGCCGCCAGATATTGTAGCTGTCCTTTGCGACAGCAGGCGCGTCCTCCCAGGAATCGTCGGTTCCGTAGCCGATCATGCAGAAACCGACCGGCAGATCGCCGTCATAGATGCCGAACGGGAATGCATGACCGCCGGAGGTGACGGCAATATACGCTTCAATGATGCTGGTGTCATTCGCGGCGACAAATCCCTTCTGGTCCTCGCTGACATTCAGCTTCAGGAGATCCCGGATATTTTTACCGGTGATCTTTTCCAGCCTGATCATCATGAATTAACCGCCTTTCGGGGAAAACCGGCCTTTTTCAACGGCATCATACAGGTCTTTCCCCATCCTGCTTTCAAAATATGCTTTCAGGGCGAGATTGGTATCCCATTTCTCCTGATCATAATGCCCGTACCGCTGCTTTACGTCACTCATACGGTCGACGATATCCATAACGCCCCCGGCACCCGCAACGGCGTCGCACAGCTGGATCAGGAGATCGTAATCATCAAAGACGATCTCCTGCAGCCGGTTCCGGATCATCGCGGTCTCATCTTCACCTGTATCGAAGTTCCCGATATAACTTTCGATCCGCTTTGTATTGAAGGAGTGCGTCAGGCAGATCCGGGCGACATCCGCATAACCGAGGGACAGCATATAGGTATAGCCGTCGGATACATGGCGCAGGTGGCTTTTTCCGAACCGGCGCCCGATGTCGTGCAGCAGGCCGAAGACATATGCTTTTTCCGGATCCATTCCCGCATACGACGCGATTTTCGACGCACAGTGCGCGGCAGTCCGGCTGTGGTCTCCCCAGGGCCCCGGATTGCGCTGCTCCGCTTCAGCGAGGAGCAATTCCGCCTGCAGCCTGCCCGGATATCCCCGGCCGCGGTACTGCACGGCCAGCCGCTGCTGGTGCTGAATGATGTCCGGGTTCCAGTGAACCAGCTTCTGCAGGTCCGCGCAGGGGAATTCCGTACACAGGCCGCAGAACTGAACGTGGTGACTGCGGCAGCATGCGTGAACAGGGCACCGGCCGGATCCGGCCCATTCGGGTACTGCCCCGTCCGCCGCAATACATCCCGGGCATGCGCCCTTCCTCCGCTTTTCACATCCGGTGCAGTCTTCCCCGCACGCGGTGATCACATCATAATCAATCCGGTCCATGTCAGTTCCTTTTCTTCAGAAATCAGGATACGAGGATTGTAACGGATTTCATGACCGGAATCAAGACAGGCCTGTGTTCCGGCCTGCATCCGAAATAAAAAGAAGGTTCCCGCACTGCGGCGGGAACCTTCAAAACGTGTATTCCGTCAGCCCACTGTACCGGCAGCAACCCTGGTCATGAACAGGCTGAGAGAAGATTCGTCCAGGATGTACATCACTTCAATGGAACCGTCCTCAAGCAGATCGATGACCGCGCCGATTTCACCGGTCTCAGGATTGACCACGGTGATCTGTCCGTATTCCGCGTCAAAATCATATGCATAGGATTCCGTGGCGGCTTCTTCACCTTCGCCGACGGAGGCGGAAACGGTTTCCTCATCGATCACGAAAAACGGAATTGTCCCGCCGAAATTGGGAGCGGCTTCCTCCAGGGAAAGCACCTCCCCGTTGTACGCGGCATACTGTGCCTGCCAGGTGCCGTAGAACTCGGCGACATTTTCAGCGACGACAGAGGGGGGCAGTTCATCATAGGTCTGCGGGATCGCGGCAGCCTCGGCCAGCACGGAGACGGACAGGCAGACCAGGCACAGGGCCAGTACCATGGATACATATTTTTTCATCATAAAATCGTCCTTTCTTCAGCCCGGCGGTCGGCCCGGCCGGCTGTACCCGGTTATTATACCATGGATTCCGGGGTGCATGAATACATTTTATCTGTTCCGGCATCCACAGCAGTTACTGAGCGCTGATCAATGCTTCCCATTCCTCACGTGTAATCGCATACGCACAGGAGATCGTGTTTTTCGGATCGGGATACTCCTTTACTTTTTTCATGCCGTTCGCGACGGCGGTGGAATACGACCCGATGTTCGTATATTTCATGTATGAGTAAACAACGTCATATCCGGTGTTCCGGAACACCCAGTCCCGGACGGCGCGGGCGGCTTCCTTCGCGAAACCGCGCCGCCAGTACTTCTTATGGATATGGTAGCCGATCTCAGGGAGCATCTCGCTGTCGATGTTCTGGATGGTGATACCGCAGTCCCCGATGAATTCGCCTGTTTCCTTCAGCTCGACAGCCCAGAGGCCGAAGCCGTATTTTTCGTAATTGTCCAGGTTCCAGCGGATCCAGTTCCGGGTTTTTTCCTCATCAAAAGGCGCGGGATAATGCTGCATGGTTTCCGGATCCGACAGGATTTCATACAGCGCGTCAAAATCATCCGGCGTGTATTCCCGCAGTCGGAGGCGTTCCGTTTCAATCATACTTCCTGTTCTCTCCCTGTCATCAGATGATTCCCGCCGGGATCAGCACCACCAGCAGGACGGCGACCGTGCCCCACAGGGCGATCAGGAATGTCCGGCGCTTTTTCGGCTCCAGGTCCGGGACGTAGTTGCTGGCCAGGAAGAACGGCACATAGGTCGTGATGAACACCGGAAGGACACCCCACCAACGGTATACCCAGATGAAGGAATGATTACTGGTCCCCGCCAGGAAGGATTCGAACAGCGCGAAAAGCAGGGCCATTTCCAGCGCGCCTGCCAGCCTGCAGGGGATCCCGCCTTTTCCGTCTTTCGAAAAGTACCGCTTCGTCCGGTCGTGCGGGAGCATTTTGAACGAGATGATTCCCGCCAGGGAGAACATCATGGAAAGCTCCCAGCAGACGCCGATCAGCAGGATGAAGGTGGTGGATTCGTTGCTGACAGACCACAGCGGGTAGCCGAAGACCTTTCCGATGACCGCGTTGCAGATCTCATACAGCCAGTGCACGCCGTACAGCGCGAGGCCGGCGCAGACCGCCCCGGTATTCTTTTTGTGGATCTCTGTCCAATAAACGTAGAAAACCACGGCCAGGATGAAGATAAAGGTCCAGTTGAAGTTTTCCGTACTCCGGACACGGATGCTGCTGACCAGGTCCATGGACTCCTGAGAGCCGTCGCCCCAGAATCTGAACATGACGATCCCCCCGCTCATAAATTGTCAAATGAATTCTGTTTTTCCAATGCCGGTACAGATTATAGCATCCCGCGGGCGGTCCGGGCAACAGGATACGATTATCTGCAGATCTGCTTTGCGAAGGAAACATGCCCCTGCAGTTCATGAAAACCATGATTCAGGTAGAACTGATAGGCAGGGACATTGTGCTCTGTCTGGAGGAAGATCTGCCGGATTCCGTTCTCCGACAGCCAGGCTTCAACAGCCTCGAGGAACCGGCTGCCAATTCCTTTTCCCTGCAGATGACGGGCGACACAAAGCTCGTCAACGTAGTATTCCGTGCCGGAATACCAGTGCTTGATATATCCCATGGAAAGGGCGACAAGCTGATCTCCGTCAAAGTATCCGAAGGTCAGGGAATAGCTTTGCCCGGTCAGATCCGTGATATAGGCATACAGCTGATCCCCGTCGCTCCAGTCGTCATTCCACGGTTCATTGGTGAATACATCCCTGAAAAGCTCCGTAATGATTTCCCTGTCCGCGACAGTCAGTTTTCTCAGTTCCATAAAGGTGCTCCCTGATGAAAGATAATACAGACGCGCCGGTCCGGCGCAGGATGATGATACCGGATTTCGCTGCCTGAATCAAGGCGGGACCGATACAGGATTTCCCGGACAGGGTATCGAATCATAGCACTGAAGTACCGGATCATGACAGATCGGAGGGACTGGTATGGAAAAAGGCCGCACTTTGTTCGACATCTCGCAGGAGGTTTTTTCCTGCAATGTTTATCCCGGGGATCCGGCGCCTGAAATGATCCCGAAAATGCGGATCAGCGACGGGGCGGTCTGCAACCTGACCGCTTTCAGCATGTGCGCCCATAACGGGACGCATGTGGACGCGCCGTTCCACTTCCTGCAGGACGGTACGACGATCGACCGGATCCCGCTGGATCATTTCACGGGGGACTGCTTCCTAGCCCGGCATGAAGGAGACGTGTCCGGGGAGGACGCAAAGGAGATCCTGCGGAAGGCGGAAGCGGCCGGGGCGGCAAGGCGGATCCTGATCGCGGGGAAAGCCACCGTTACGGAAGAGGCTGCGCGGGTGTTCGCGGACGCGGGGATCCTGCTGATCGGCAACGAAAGCCAGACGGTCGGACCGGAGAACGCGCCGATGCAGGTGCACCTGATCCTGCTCGGGGCAGAGGTTGTCCTGCTGGAGGGGATCGTGCTGAAGGATATTCCGGAAGGGAAGTATTTCCTGAACGCCGCGCCGCTCCGGCTCGGCGGCATTGACGGCGCACCGTGCCGCGCCTGGCTGATGGCCTGACGGAATATGAAATATACAGCTTGACGGACGGGAAAGGTTCATAGTATACTCATCCCGGATTTTCCAGAGAGAGGAGGGCTCTTCGTATGCGGGATATGATGAATGCAAAGCGGGCTGCCGCGACCGTGAACAATGAAATGAATATCCGCACTGGGTTTGTGTCCGATCATCCGAAGAGCCGTCCGGAATAATTCCGGCATCTGTTTGTGGTTGACCGGCCGCTTGTCCATGACGGATAAGCGGCTTTTTTGTGTCCAAAAACAGACAGATCACAAGGAGGATGATGTGATATGAGCGACCGTATGGAAGAAAGCATTCAGGAAGTATATTCAGAAAACGACAAACAGACCGGCGGAACACCGGAACAGGAGGAACCTATGGGAATACTTGGATGGATGAATCCGGAAGAATACTCTTTTGACTGCATGCTGCGCATGGAACGCTTCCAGATCGCATGGATGCTTGATAACCCGTACAGTGACACGGACGCGGTCATGGCTGCTGCCCTGAAAGCCAATCCGAAGGTGGCATGGGTGTTCGAACACAAATGCCCGGAAATGGCGGGAAAGGTCCGTGAACTGACCGCACAGGCGCCCAAAGATCTGACACCGGAACAGATCCGGGCGGCGGAGGTCGCGGTACTCGGCGCGTTCGAAGACTTTGTGATTTACACGACCCCGGAAGTGATGGCAGAGAAGTGCGATTTCATCTATGGGTGGAACAAGGAGCGGCTGTTCGAACTGTGCGACCTGGACGGAAAAACCGTCCTGGACGTCGGAAGCGGAACGGGAAGGCTGGCGTTTGCCGCCGCGGAAAAGGCTGCGTTCGTCGTGGCCAGCGAACCGGTGGATTCCCTGCGGGATTTCATGCGGGATGAAATCGCCCGGAAGGGCATCCGCAATATGCGGGTGTGCGACGGGCTCTGCGAATGCCTGCCGTTCCCGGACAACAGCTTCGACGTCGTGATGAGCGGCCATGTGGTCGGTGATAATGTGCCGGCGGAAGTGGCGGAGCTGACACGGGTGACCCGGTCCGGCGGATGGCTGCTGGACGTGCCCGGAGACCAGCACTGCATGACCGGGCTGAACGAACAGCTCGCAGCGGACGGCTGGGAAGAACTGCCATATACCGGCACATTCGGGGAAACGACCTACCGCTATCGCAAACAGGTACGGAAATAAGGAGGGAATTGCTGAGTTGGAGAATCAACCATATCGTGTTGTCCAGGTCCACAGGGACCGTTATCTTGTCCGAAACGAAACGGACGAATACTACTGCGTACTGACCGGCAGCCTGCGTTACCGGGACGCGTTTCCCGTCGTCGGCGATTATGTGGAGATCATGGTGAATCCATACGGAGACAGCCTGATCCAGGCCATCCTGCCGCGCAGGACAGCCTTCTTCCGGCCGGACCGCGGAGGACACGCGGACGGCTTTGTCAAAACCATGCAGGTCCAGCCGCTGATCGCCAATATGGACTATGTTTTTATCATCACATCCCTGAACCACGATTTCAGTCCGAACCGGATTGCCCGCTACGCGGCCATGACGGTTGCCGGAGGCGCGACACCGGTCGCGGTACTGACAAAAGCAGATCTCTGCCCGAACGCGGAGGAGATGGAAGCAAAGGTTGCCGCGCTGAGTAAAGACCTGCAGGCGGTTACCATCAGTTCCTATACGGGATACGGCCTGGACCGCCTCCGGGCGTATTTCACACCGGGCGTGACGATTGTCCTGCTTGGCTCCTCCGGCGCAGGAAAATCCACCCTGATCAATACGCTGGCCGGCCGCGAAATCATGCGGACCGGCGGAATCCGGGAGGATGACTCCAAAGGCAGGCATACGACCACCCACCGTGAACTGACCGAACTGGACGGCGTATTCTTTATTGACACTCCCGGACTGCGGGAACTCGGCGTGATCGACGCGGAGGAAGGGATCGCCGGGACTTTTTCAGATATCGCGGAGTTGGTCAGCCAGTGCGCCTTCTCGGACTGTACGCACCGGAACGAACCGGGCTGCGCCGTCCGGCAAGCCCTGGCGGATTGTTCCATTACGCCCGAACGATGGGAAACGTACAGCAAACTGGAAAAGGAAAACAAGTGGAGCAAGATCCGGAAAAACGAGATGATGATGAACATTGCCATGGAACGGCGAAAGATGAACCGGAAAAAGCGCTGATAAATAAAAATGGACCTATAAAAAGACAGGGAAGCCGGCATGATGTGTACCCTCTTTACTGGACACCCAGTAAGGAGGGTATTTTTATGCGGTACAGTTATGAGTACAAGATGAAATGTATTGAGATGTACAGAGAAAGAAGATGGCCAGAAACACCAGAGGGTATT
>Ga0310695_10000261_pt1 | contig 140118 bp, 87 predicted proteins | sample RumenRJG_04DNA_FD_203882 | JGI IMG/M metagenome (GOLD analysis project Ga0310695, IMG submission 203882) | Bovine rumen microbial communities from Lethbridge, Alberta, Canada - RJG_04 (v2) (version 2) | ecosystem: Host-associated > Mammals > Digestive system > Stomach > Rumen | place: Canada...
TTTCCTCTATAAGGTAAATATTCTCCGGTTTTTCCATAATGGTATCCTGAAGTTCCTTCAGATTATCATCATCCGCAACCGCATCGGTCCTGATACACATAACCACCATAGAATAAGGATTTTCGTCCGCAGGTTTTACCTCATGCAGGACATTGGGCATTATTCGGAACTCATCTCCCTGCGTATAGATACAACTTTCACCATCTATTGTAATACAGACCTTTCCATCTTCAATATAACCTATCGTCAAATGATTTGTATGCGTGTGCGGAAGATATGTTTTTCGAGATTTCTCATACCGGACACACTCAATTTCATCGTTCTTTTTGCTGTAAGTTACTTCGCTCATCTTCGTCTTAGTCAATTAATTAACGATTTATTAGTACAATCATACTCTGAAACGAATTATATCAAAAATCCCCTAATGAAGATATGAATGAATTATTAACAGCCCTCTGAAATCACTAAAATCCAATCCAATGCGTCAAATACGTGAAAGCGCCGCAAAACTAACATTTGCGACGCTTTTCTCTTAAATTATGAACAAACTGTTAATAGTTAACAAAATCAGTCATTTTCCTCACTACTACGAATCGTATACGGGATCATCTTCCTGTATAACTTACTATCGCATTTCCTCTCAGATTCTTGTTTGTCAGAACAATATTGGAGTATCACCATACATAATAATTCTTATGATTCCAATAACAACAAGATGTGCCGGATAGTAAATATAGAAAAACCATTTTAGCCATTTAGCTTTTCCTCGCTGTCCGTCATAACGTTTCATAAGCGGATATACAAGGATAACAAACAATTCTATGATTCCGTGAACTTTATTTACAAAGAAAAACGACACTACTGCATACAACATAACCCATAGCATCATGATAAGCGTTTGTTTTTTTAGATCACCGCGATGTCTGTGAATGCCTATGATCGCCAGCACCGCGATACAACTCCAATCCGCAGGAAAAGCACTCCATACAAGTACAAAAATCAGGATATGTTTCAGCACTTTATACCTGAACTCTGAATCCTGAAGCCACAGTACCAACACTGCTATAAACAATGGGTACATGACGCTTGTCTGATTAAAGATACCTGTTTTAAGCGGAACGAAGTTTATTCCAAAAGCAAAACAGTACGCAAAATGCGAGATTATGGCAAATATGCCCAGTCTAAGCAGATACTTTTTTATGTTGTGTGTGTAATGATAGCCCTCTGCGATGAAAAACCACATAATCGGAGCCGTCAGCCTTCCTATAATATGTAATGCAATAGGAAGCGGCTGTGCCGGGAACGATGGATAGAATAAATTGGCAGCATGATCTATCGTCATGGCAATAATTGCTATTATTTTAAGATGATTGGAGTTTAATTTCTTTTCCATTTTATCCCCCCATCATAAATTATCCTGAAATATAATATCTAAACGAATTATATCAAAAACCCCTATCAGGTGGGTATGAACAGATTCATAACAGGCAATATAGGCACAAAGGACCGGTGAGTATCCACCGGTCCTTTGCGACTATCAACGTCTAACTCATAAGTTTCTTATGTTGTCGATGGTAGCCTTGGTTACTTCTCTCTCCGCCTGGTACCGCATAAGGAACACCCGGATATCCTCCGTGTTCATGACGCAGACGTTCTTACCGACACACTCAAAAAGCTTGCCTAAGGTAATTCGATACTGTCTGAGTGTCTTCTCAGACCTGCCCTCAAGCCTTTTTGTCGTAAGGAACAGATCAAGCAGTTCCTCCGAACTCTTTTCGGGTGTGTCTTCTTCCTCACTTTGAAGCGATTCCTCCAGAGTGCTCCGGAGTTTTACCATCTGGCTGTTGTCCAGATGATCAGACATCTTCCATAATACGTGATTGATAGTTTCCTCGTTCATCAGGCTAATGCCATTATATTTCCCTGATCGACTCGGAAAGTCATAAATATCAACCACAAGTTGGTAAATAGCCAATAGCCAATTCAAGTTAAAAGAACAGCGGTACCAGTATGGAGGCCATAAGGATGATCAACGCCCCGCCAAGTCTTGAGGATATCTGTGCAAAGGGCATGAGTTCCATCCGGTTAGAGGCCATCAGTACGGCCACGTCACCCGTTCCCCCCATATTTGCCATGCAGAGACCGGAAGTTATGGCCGCCTCTATCGGGTAGAAGCCCACCAGCCGTCCGACCAGTCCCGCTCCTATGACGGCTCCGGCCACAGTGATCAGTACCAGGACCACATACGCGGGGGTGAAGGCCTCGATGATATGCCCCATATCCGTAAAGGCCATCCCGATGCCCAGCATCAGGGCTGCCGTCCAGTTCTTTGATACAAATGTGTACCAGAGAACCGCATTTTCCTCATATTCCTCCGGAACCAGGTTTAAGCATTTGGCAAGCGCAACTGAGATTATCATCCATGCATAGGGGTGAATGTCCAGACCGATTCTTTTGATCAGGGTTGCGGTCATCGAGCCGAAGGCATAGAAACCGGTAGCGATGATCACGCCCCTGGCGTAGCAGTCGATGGCAGTATTCTTCGGTGCTGTGTTTTCCGCCTTCATTTCCTCATCCCTGCTCATCACAAGCTGACCGTTGCCGCTGAGTGAAGGCAGAACCTGTCCCAGACGGTTCAGCAGCCCTCCAAAAACAATTGCAAAGGCATTTCCCAGAGCCACGGCAGGAACCAGACGGCTCAGGATTATTTCAGAGTCGACCCCTATGGCAGTTTCAAAAACCTTGGAAATAGGCACGGCACCGGCTCCCATGCCTCCGCCCATGATCGGTATCCCGATGTAGGCGATGGACTCTCCGGAGCTGAAACCGAAGAAATGCCCGAACAGAGCCACCAGTCCCAGTGCGCACGCCACAGCACCGACGATGCAGGGGATATACCGGATTGCCGCACGAATGAGAAGCTTACGGTTCATCCCCAGAATTGAACCTGTGATCAGGGCAGCAATATAGAAATCAAGAAAACCGCCACTCTTCATGAATATGGAGCAGTTCTCCACTATGGTATCCGGGACGATATGCCAATAAACCAGAGACGCACCGCCGAAGATACAAACGATGGCACCGCCGCCCAGATAGGTCTTGACGAACGGGGTCACGTTACCGATCAGGTTCAGGAACTCTCCGAATACCATAAGAAACAGAAAAGCCCCCACCATGCCCGATGGAAAAGCACCCAGTACACAGCCTCCGATGATCACGGCAGCAATTATGAGAAACCATTTCAGATCCAGTCCGGCAATTCTTATTTTTGACATATTATATTCTCCCCTCATCACCGAATCTCTGTCTAAGCCATTCAACACCATCATTTAGAATTTCCATTTGATTCATACTTGCCGTATGATCATCTGTCTTAGCCATTATTTTCACCTACGATCCGCTTTATAAACTCAATCGGGTCAATAACCTCTATCCGGTCTGATCAGTATTTCAATAAACGGTCATCCGTCGTAAGAAGATAATCGCAGTTTGTGCTGAATAATCCTGCTCTCAGGAGTAGCTTCTTTTTCCGTTGCATTTTCATTCTCACTCAATTCACTATACCTTCAACTACCTTATTACACATTGGCAGGCTCCTCAATGAACTCCTTTTCGTTATCAAAGGAAACTCTACATTGTAGCGATCTCATCATTCAAGTTGTCAAATTGTTCGTCAAAATGACATAAGATCACCTCTTTTTCACCCTGACGGTGATCGTTTTGGTCAGGTCGAAATCATATGTCAGCTTTAACTTTATGCTGCCGGTATTTTTGCTCATGCTTTCGATATTGACCTCGGTTTTGTCGTTTTCATTTACTTTTGCCTTAACGTTGACTGCTTTTATGATCTCGACGTTTTTGGGCTTCACGAGCTTTATCCTGCCGTTTGCAAGCTTAACACAGCTTATGATATTTGCGGTTCCGATGACCTTGTTCTCAGATGAGCTGCTGTTTTTGGGAATGATCGCCGTTACAGCATTCACGTTAGGGAGGGTCTTGTTTGCTCTCACATTGTTGAGCTTCATGGTCACAGGCTCTGCAATGCCACTGATCTTAAGCTTCAATGTCAGCGTACCGATCTTCAGGTTCTGGGGTGTGTATTTGTTCCCGCCATAGTCGATGACTATATTTCCGGCACTGTCAAGCCTAGCACTGAAGCCTTCCTCTTCAATCCCCACAGCTTCAATGCTCCCGTTCAGGTTGCTTCCCAGATCCGGCGTCACCATCATGCTCTCCTTTGTCACAATGTTGAGCTTTCTAAGCACCTTAAGCCTTATGCACTTATCAAGATCCTTGCTGTTTACCCTGATCTTTACATTAAGCTTTGCGTCTCCCTCTTCCAGTGTGACCGTATAATTGCCGTCCTTCACACCGTCCTTATAGGAAACGAGCAGTTTTCCGTTATCGCTGACTGTGGCCATTCCTGTCGATTTTGTATCTGTGAGCTTTACATCACCCTTCTCCGGTGCACTTCCGTTAAACAATATGTCATAGCTGAAAACCTGTTCCTTAGCCCTGCTGTTTATGACTATCGCCTTCTGATTTCCGGTATCAACCTTAAGCACATCCTTTTTCGAGGTACTCACCTTATATGCAAGGTTTACGGGCTCTCCGCTGTCCCAGGATTTCCTGCTTATACTGATCTTTCCCCTGCCTGCACCATCCGCCTTTATCACGATGCTCCCGTCATCTCCCTTGGTCACCGACTTAAAGCCTGTGCCCGACACCTCTGTATCCTTCATGTCATAGGGCGCAAATCCGCCGTTTACACCCTTTACAAGAAGTCTGGTCTTAAGCTCCCTCTCCGTGCCTTCCCTGATGGTCGCCGATGCGGTGCTCAGCTTGAACACCGGCTTAACATAGCTTACGGGGATCACATATTCAACCACTCCATCCGCGCCAAGGTTGAACTCAAGAACGGCATTTCCGGCCTTTGCAGCCTTTTTGCGGTCACCTTTAAGCTTTACAGTGATCGTTGAACCGCTGAGCCTGGCATCATAATAGATCTTCGATCTTGCATTGCTGTTTTCCACCGTGCCCGCAACATTGATCCCGCGGACAAAATACTCATGAACCGAATCATCCTCAAAGAGGTTCCAGTCATCCGGGTTTTCCGAGTAGCCCTCAATTATGACGGTAACACATGCCGGAACACTGTCGGAATGGTTCACATCTCCCACTGCCTTATACCATACATAATAGGTTCCGGCGTTGGCTTTTGACGGGATGGATGTGGTATAAGCTTCCGTGGCTTCGGTCTCAGTGCCGAGGGCGTACTGCATTTCGCCGCCTGCTGCCGAACCCGAGACGGTAACAAGCGGTTCTTCATTACTGTCATATATACGGTTGTTTGCACTGACAGTGGCGGGTACGGCGTTCGCCTTATTGATCGTCACTGTCACCTCCTTTGTCGCCTGCTCGTAGATGTCAGTCGTCGGCGCTGTGACAATGACATAGGCTTTGCCGTCTGCCGGAACCTTCCTGATGGTCAGCATGCCGGTATAGGTGTTCACATCGATGTAGTCCTCGCTGCCGGTCTTTACGTCATAGCTGATCGTCCCGTCGCCGTCAGTTGTGGCACTGACTCTCTTCCCAAAGTCGCCATACGTGACAGTCATGTCCTCAGCAGTAATGGTCTGCGTCAGCTTGTCGCCGATCACCACAGTAATGGGTGTGGTAAGCGCCTCATAATTGTCGTCTGCTGCAACTGTGACATTCACGGATACAGTGCCCGGGATATCGTCGGAGATCAGGAGGCTGCCGTGCAGGTAGCAGTCCAAATTTTCGCCGCTGATGGCATAGGTGACTTCACCTGTCGCTCCGTTCAGTGAAATGTTGTCCTCCAGATCGACGTAGTATCCTCCTATTGCAACTCTTGCAGTGCTCTTTACCTTTGCAGGGTTTGCTCCCTTGCTGACCGTTACGGTCACCTCCACATTCTCTACAGTCTTGTAGTTAGGCGAATCCGGCGTAAATGTTGCTTTGAATGTAGCAGGCGGGGAAACGACATAACCCACGCTCTGAGTGCTGTCTGCCCATGCCCAGGTTCCCGGCGTGTTGCCTCCCGGGTTCTTCCCTTCCAGCGACACATCCGCCAGGGTCTGGCCGCAGGCCGCTGTCAGACCTGTGGGGGCGTTGGCGGTGGAATCAGCCTTTGCGATGGTGTACTCCACGCTTGCGGTTTTGCCGCCTGCTGTGATGCTTGCTTTGTAGTCGCCCGCATCGGTGGGTGCGGTCTCTGTCTCCTGTTCATAACTTTCGCCGGTCTTTTTTTGGTACAGGATCTTTGCATCACCCCGGATGCTGTTATCATCGGTGATGGTCGCACCGTGGGCGTTCCCATCATAGGTAACGTCATTGGCAGAGATGGTCAGGGTTGCAACGTGGTCGTTTCCGCCCGGAGTGCCTGGTGGCAGAGAGCAGCCGTTCGCCCCGCAGGTCGCGGTTATGGTATCGCCGCTTGCTGTGTAGGTGAAGCTGTGTATGTGCAAAAATGTTTTTGATTCAGGCTTAAATACGACAGCAGCCAGATCAAGTTGTAAAGCGGGGCAAATACTGAAACTATAAAGACTGCTATCGACACCAGCACCGTTGACATCGCCACTTTCATTTACGACCGCCACTTTGGTCGGAGCTCCAGCCGAGCGGAGCCACCATTTATCGGTAAACTTTCGGACATTCAGGGGCACGTCATTCGCCTCATCTGTGCTCAGCAGATACAGTTTTGCATCAACTTCAGCATCGCTGTTCGATCCCTTCACCTTAACGGTTTTAATCGCGTTTGCAACTCCGGCAAAAGAACCGCTTACTGTCATTTTGTCCAACATGGTTCTGATCTCTGAAGCACTGTAACTATTGGAACTACCGAACCTGGATTTACCAAAGCTATCCACTGCCAGCAGTGTTACGGTACCTGCATCCGCGGCTGTGGAATTGTCTGCGATGATGTACCACTGTGTACCGTTAAAGCTCACCTGCAACGCCATCAGGTCATAGCCACTTTTTGTTTTGTTAGCATCTGTTGTTACATCATAAGCAGCATACGCTTTTTGATCATCCGCATAGGCAGTCAAACTCATTCCCGGTATCAAACCAAGCACCATAACCAGGTTGAACAGGATCCCTAAAAGTCGTTCCTTCTTTTTCATGGGCAATCTGTCTCCTTTTTTATTCACGGCTGTTATAGCCGCCGGGCCTTACAGGGCATGCCAGCCCCGTCAATTCCGACGGTAATCCATCACGCGCCTTAGCGTACAACAAAAACACCCGGCGTATGTTTTGTCAGACTCATTTAACGCCAGGGAATGTCTCATATCATGTATCGACCTGCCGGCGTAGATTCTTTACCCCTGCACGAAAAAACACACTTTTATTATCACAAAACCGGGGGCTTATTTCAACGGACTATTCCTGTTTTTCCGACTTAAAAACAGGCGAGCACCACCGGCTCGCCTGCGTAGAGTGAATAAACCTCTATTTGTTTTTATATATAAGATCCACCTTGTCCGTCTTCAGACTCACAGCTTCGCCACCGTGTCCCTGATGACCAGCTCTGTGGGGAGCATGATCCTCTTGTTCTCGGGGATGTTTCCGTTCATGATCTCAAGAAGAGTCTGGGCTGCCTTGACCCCCTTTCCCTTAACATCCTGATGGACTGTGGTAAGGGCAGGTCTGTGGTATCTTCCCAGGAGGTTGTCGTCAAAGCCGGCAACAGAGATATCCTCAGGGACCTTAACCCCCCTGTCGGAAAGAGCAGCCATGATCATAACGGCGTAAAGATCCGAAACACAGAAGACAGCCGTATAGTCCTTAAGCCTTTCGCAGACCTCCTTCAGGCTGTCATCGATCTCACTTTCGTGGGGCCTGATCTTAATGAAATCCTCATCTGCGGGCTCGATCCCGTATTCCAGCAGTGCCCTTTTATAGCCCATGAACCTTGCAAGATCGACACCGGTCTGATTGTCCGAAACAAAGGCGATCCTTCTGTGGCCCATCTTTATCAGATATTCGGTCATCTCAAATCCACCCCGCTCGTCCTCCAGACCCACATTGGTAAAATGCCTGATGCCCTCAATGCTGTAGGTGTCTATGCAGACAATGGGGTTTTTATATCTCTCACTGACCCTGATACCGTCATCATTAAGCATACCGAAAAGAAGGAGTCCGTCTGCGTTCCAGGTGGAAACCCTTCGCATGATCTTGTCCAGATCCCTGGATATGTAGATCATCATAAAATAGCCCGCATTCCTGACCGTCTCCTCAACACCGCCCACCAGCTCGGACACAAAGGGATCCATGAGAAGGTTGGAATATTTATCCGCCCTTGCCTTCATGGCAAAGCCTATTATCTTTGACTTGTTCTGAGCCAGGTTTCTGGCATTGATGTTCGGAACGTAGTCAACCTTCTTAAGATACTCCTCCACCTTTTCGATGGTGCTCTTTGAAACCTCCCTGGTCTTTCCGTGGATCACGTTTGATACCGTGGTCGTGCTCATTCCAAGTTCTTCTGCTATATCCTTTATCGTAACCATGTCACTCACCCCTTATATTTCTCCCTCAGCCTGATCCCTGAGCCAGGTGATCATCTCTGAATATCCTTCGGGAGAATATTCAAATTCCTTTTTAGTGATCCCGTCCTTTGATGCCCTGTCATAGGCCTTGTCCTCAAACCAGACCTCAGCCGCAAGCCTGGGGTTCTGTTCCTTTTTATATGCCTCATCCTTAAAGACCACATTTTCAAGAGGATCCCGGCTTACCCTGAAGCGCATCCTCCCTTCAGAACCGTAAAAGGCCTCACCGTAATCATAATGCTTTATTCCGTATAGATCCTGTTCCCTTATCATGATAGCTTCCTTATGCGTTTAAGTAAACATCCCGAAAAAAGAGCATTTCCGACAGGAAAGTCCTTCTCTTTCGAAAATGCTCTCTTGAAATCTTATTCTATAACTATGCTGTCCCACTCCTTCTCGCTGACCAGAGCTATGTAGGATTTACCCACGTTGATCTTGATCTCGGCTCCGCCGGAATCATAGAACCTTGTGGGATCCAGGTCGTTCTGCTTGGTCCACTTGCAGGGGATGGCCTTTCCGTTGGTGATATAGATGCCGTCCCTGTTGCTTTCCGAAGGATAATACATCATATATCCGTGGTCATCCAGCTGCTGCATTCTTGCATTCTGTATAAAGAGATTCTTGAAGGAAATCTGCTTGTTTCCGTTTCCCGCATCCACCTCTGCCTGCTTATACTGGAAGTATTTATAAACTCCCTCAGCCTCGTCATATTCAAGCCAGGGATTGTTGTGATGGAAGGGAAGCGAGATCTTTTTGCAGTCAATGGCATCGGAATACTGGGTCAGCATGTTGGGATTATCCCTCCTTGCAAATCTCCAGTGATCTCCCATGTAATACTCATTATAGGTTGTTGAAAAGCCGGTGTTCTTGAAATTCTTCTCAAGATCCCCCGGAAGGATGTACTCCGTGAACTCCCTGGGCTTTCCGTTGTTTACCCTTGAAAAGGTTCCGGAAAATCTCTCAACGAATACATTCTTATAGAAGTTGTCGTTCCAGAAGGGTCCGCCGTCATGGCAGAGAACAGCGTTCCACTCGGGGAAGATCTGAAGGTTGGTAGGTCTTGTGCTTCTGATGGAGCCCAGCTGCTTAATGGAGCCCCAGTCCTTTACCATTACCATGAATCTGGTAACTCCCTCATTCTGTGTGCTGTTGACCATTTCATAAACTATATCCGAGGTTGAGATCCCGTAGTGGGGAAGAGCTGTCTTTTCATCATCCACCATGACCGCTATGGGTCTCTGGTCCTTAAGTGAAGCATCTATCCACTCACCTGTCAGCTGGTTTGCAACCATTCCGTCGGGAGGGGTGTCCGGCTCTTCGGTATCCTGGGCAACAGGCGCCTGCTCCTGAACCACTTCCTGCTCCACAGGCTGCTCCTGAACCACCATTGCCGGCTGCTGTGCCTCAACCTGGGGAGCTTCCTCCGCCTTATCCTCCTTGCCGCAGCCGGAAAATGCCAGGATACCGGCCAGCAGCAGCGCTGATATCACATATGATTTTTTCATAAATTATTCATCCTTCCTTAGAGTTCTTAGTCCAAAACAAAAATCCACACTGTTTCGTAATATACCACAATATGGCATCTTAATCAATCTACTCTCTCGCTGCCCCAGAAGAAAAGTGCCACCGTACCCGGACCGGTGTGGGAGCCTATGGTGGTTCCGATATAGTTTATCAAAACCTTTCCGTCAAGGTTTTTGAATTCACTCTCGATAAGAGAGGCTACCTCTCTTGCATCCTCGATGCAGGCTGACTGGGAGATGTAGCATTTGCCTGAATAGTCAAGTCCGCCCTCCGCATTTTCCTTCATCTTTTCTACGATCTGCCTGATCACCTTTTTCTTTGTCCTGATCTTCTCCCTGGGTATCAGCTTCCCCTCAAAATCGACATTCATGAGAGGGCATATGTTCAGCATCGAGCCCACAAGACCGGCGGTTTTTGAGATCCTTCCGCCCTTGATGAAAAACTTAAGGTCGCTTGAAAAGAACCAGTGCTGAAGCCTAAGCCTGTTCTTCACGGCAAAGTCATAAACCTCGTCCAGGCTCTTCCCTTCATCCTTAAGGTCGGCAAGCTTATCCATCAGAAGGCCGTAGCCCGAAGATGCCGCAAGGGAATCCACCACATAGATCTTCCTGTCGGGATATTCCTCGGAAAGCTTGTCCTTTGCTATCATTGCGGAATTCACCACGCCCGAGATCCCTGAAGAAAGTGAAAGATGCAGGATATCCTTTCCCTCATCCAGGATCTTTTTGAAATATTCCTCGAACTCCTCGGCATTTATCTGGGATGTCCTGGTGTCGGCTCCTGCATCCATCTTTTTATAGAATTCTTCAAAATCCATGCTCTGACCCAGGTCATCATAATATTCTTTTCCGTCAAGAGAATAGTGGAAATAGATATAGGAAATGCCCCTTTTGTCAAAATGCTCTTTTGAAAGATCTGCTGTCGAACAACAGCTTAAAACGTAGTCACTCATCCTTCTTTTTCTCCTCCTCTGTAAATCATGGTTTTTATTTATGATGTAAGGGTCAAACTTTTGACCCTGATATCATACTATATATTCCCCCGAAAGTAAAAGGAAATACTTTATATTGTGGGAAAATGTTATCTCTTTTTAACCTTTAAAATCAACTCCTTTGGTGATAAAATAATCTTACTTTCGGGAAGTATTTCTATTCTTTTAATTTGGGAGGTAACTATCATGGATTTTTTGAAATCAACTGCTAAAAGAGAAGCTCTTTACGCCGGTCTCTATCTCGTTTTGGGGATCTTTTTCGTGATCCGTCCCGAAACAGCATTTTCCACCATAGGCAATATGATGGCCGTGCTGATGCTGATCATAGGTATCATCTACATCTGCCTGTATTTTACCAAAAAGAATTTCGAGGGTGTGCAGAAAAACGGACTTGCCATAGGAGTGATCCTTGCCGTTCTTTCCATCTATTTCATGCTCAAGCCGGCTTTTCTCGTTTCGATCGTCGGTTTTGTCATCGGTTTCATGGTCATTGTTGCAGGCGTGACCCAGTTTCAGAATGCGGTGGATCTCCTGCATTTTAAGAACAGGCTCTGGCCTTTCATGCTGATCTCTTCGGCCGTTCTGATCATCATGGGTATCGTAGCATTGATAAATCCTTTTAAGGCCACCGAGACCTTCATGTTCGCATCCGGAATTTTCATCACCATCAGCTCCATAGTCAAGCTCATTTCCCTCCTCATCATCTACCGGGGATCAAAGGGTCTGGACAAGATCCTGAAAAAGGAAGAGAAGGAAAAGAAAGCCGTGGATGTTACTGAGGAGTCCAAAGTCGTGGATGCAGGTGAGGGTGACAGCAAGGATAAGAAAGACGACAAAAAGGATGATAAGGAAGAAAAAGGGGAAGAGGTCGTTTTCAATAATGAAGTATGACCTGATCACTCTTCAAAGCCCTTAAGAAACTCAGCAACGAATGACTTTCCGATTTCGTCCGCAAGAAGTCATAAATAAAAAAACCCGGTCTCATGCTCAGACATGAGACCGGGTTTTTAAGCGGATGGCGGGAATCGAACCCGTGTGTCCGGCTTGGGAAGCCGGCGCACTAACCATTGTGCTACATCCGCGAAAATTCCTACAAAGCATATCTTAATTATTATCCCGTCTTCTGTCAAGTGGGTTCCATCGCCGAAGAAAAACAACGAAGCAGACGGAAATGTAGACGAGCGAAAATGTATAGTTAATTAGGAAGTGCTACACTAGCTGCCTGCGTGATCAGCATGTTACTTTTCAGTCCCGGTTTCATTTGTCATTTCAGCCTGCTTTCCCGTCTGCGAGACTATGATGGCGGCAAAGATCAGGGCGCAGCCGCAGATCTCCCTGAACGAAAGTCTCTGACCCAGGATGATCCAGCCAAGGATCGCGGAAAAAACACTCTCCAGGCTCATGATTATGGATGCTATGGTGGGATGAAGCCCCTTCTGACCCACGATCTGAAGGGTGTAGCCACAGGCACTGCTGAAAAAGCCCGCAAAGATAATGGAGGGAGCGGCAGAAGTCAGTCCGGATATCGATGAGTCTTCAAAAATGAGCATAAAAACAGTAGCAAACATGGCTGTCCAGAAAAATTCCATCCAGGCAAGGAGCACGGGTTCAACGGTTTTCACATAGCGGTTGATAGCCATGATCTGAAAGGCGTATAAAAGGGCACAGAGAATGATCAGAAGATCTCCTTTTTCAAACCTGGTCCTGCCCTTAAGACAGAGAAGAAAAAGACCGATTACGGTTAACATAACTCCAATCCATACTCTCCAGCCGGAATTTTCAGTCCCAAAAGATCCCGGATTGGTTGACCATAATCCTGTAACCCAATTTGCCACAAGGCAGATGACCGGAACCATCACCACATACATGGCAGTCAGAAATCCGGCTTTTGCTGTTGTGGTGTAGGGTATTCCCATCTGCTGGACCGCGCTTGCCAGAAAAAGAAAAAGACCGCATAATAAGCCTCCTTTGACGTTGTTTCTGTTAAGCAGTCCCTTAAGCCCCAAGGGACTTTTTCTGACCACCAGGATCCAAACCACAGGTATCAGGGCTGAAGCCGCTATCCAGCTTCTTAAGGCCAGAAAGGTGAAGGGACCCACAAAATCGGCTCCTATGCTCTGGGAGATGAAACCGGCTCCCCAGATGAAGGAGGTCAGGATCAGTATGAAGGTGCTTGCAGTCTTGCGTTTATTATCGTTCATGATTATACTTTTTATTAAAAATAAGGAGTTCGTCTCCGGGACATTCTGTGCCGCACAAAAGTAAAATATATCATACGGTTTTTTTCCGTACAAGGAGGTTTTTATGCATGCAACATTCTGGGCACTTGTGCCCCCACTGGTAGCTATCATCCTGGCTCTGATCACAAAGGAGGTCTACAGTTCCCTGTTTCTGGGGATCATTGTGGGCGGTCTGTTCTATTCCGGTTTCTCCTTTGAGGGCACTTTGACCCACATTTTTAATGAAGGTCTCATAGCCCAGCTGTCAGATGCCTACAACGTGGGAATCCTCATCTTCCTGGTCTTCCTCGGCATCATGGTAAGTCTCATGAACAAGGCAGGCGGCTCCGGAGCCTTCGGAAAGTGGGCATCCGAGCATGTTAAGACCCGGGTTGGAGCCCAGCTTGCAACGGTGCTCTTAGGCTGTCTCATTTTCATAGACGACTATTTCAACTGTCTCACCGTGGGAAGCGTCATGAGACCGGTGACCGATGCAAAGAAGATCTCCCGGGCCAAGCTCGCCTACCTCATAGACGCAACGGCAGCTCCCGTCTGCATCATTGCTCCCATTTCATCCTGGGCAGCCGCGGTTTCAGGCTTTGCGCCCGAGGGAACTAACGGGCTGATGCTCTTTATCAGGGCTATCCCCTATAATTACTACGCTCTTCTGACAATTCTCATGATGATACTGATAGCGGTATTTGGAGTCGAATTCGGACCCATGGCAAAGCATGAAGCCAACGCCAAAAACGGGGATCTTTTCTCGGGAACTGAGGTAAAGGATACTTCAGATCAGGTTGACATAAATCATAAGGGTCGTGTGATTGACCTTATCCTGCCCGTGATCGTCCTCATAGCAAGCTGCGTTGTTGGCATGATCTACACCGGCGGATTTTTCGGAGGAGAGTCCTTCATTGATTCCTTTGCCAACAGCGATGCCTCAGTGGGACTGGTTCTGGGCAGCTTCGTGGGACTGGCCATCACCCTGGTCTTCTACCTCATCAGGAGAGTCCTTTCCTTTAAGGACTGCATGAATTGCATAACCGAAGGCTTCATCGCTATGGTTCCCGCCATCACCATCCTTGCTCTGGCCTGGACCTTAAAGGCCATGACGGATTCCCTGGGTGCAGCGGAATATGTGGCAGGTATCGTGGAGACCAGTGCAGGCTCCTTCCTCAATTTCCTTCCCGCCATCATTTTTGTCATCGCTGCCTTCCTGGCCTTTGCAACCGGAACCTCCTGGGGAACCTTCGGAATACTGATACCCATAACCCTCAATGTCTTCCCTCTTGAGAGTGGAAATCCCATTTCCATAATCTGTGTTTCGGCCTGCATGGCAGGCGCTGTCTGCGGCGACCACTGCTCGCCCATTTCCGACACGACAATCATGTCCTCGGCAGGCGCCAGGTGTGACCACATTTCCCATGTGTCCACCCAGCTGCCCTATGCCCTCATGGTTGCAGCGGTCTCCTTCGTAACCTATATGGTTTCGGGATTTGTTAAGAACGCGGTCATCCCCCTCATCATTGGTATTGTGATGATGGTGATCGCCATATTGTTCGTCAGATATGTGACCAAAAAAGAGGCTGCCTGAGCAGCCTCCCGACTCCATCAGCACGCTGATGCCGCTCGTGCTCAGGACTGAATGAACGGTAACGCTGAACCGGCTTCAGACTCCCCGGTAGATGAGGCTCAGCATGGTGGTATCGTCAAACTGGGGGGCACTTCCCACGAATTCCTCCAGCGACCTTGAAACTATCCTGATGGGCTCGTCAGCCTCATCGGTCTTAAGATCCCGGTTCAGGGCTTCAATCATGCGGTCAGTGCCGTAAAGCTCATCCTCGGAGTTTGTGGCCTCCGCCACACCGTCGGTGTAAACGAAGATCCTGTCTCCGGGCTCAAGAACGAGTTCATAATCCTTAAAGGTCATGTCCTCCATGACTGAAAGCGGAACGGTATGTTTGTCCTTAAAAATCTCGAACATGCCGTTCTTTCTTTTTATTGAAGGGTACTCATGTCCGGCATTTGCACAGACCATGACCCCGGTGGATATGGTCAGTATGCCCATCCAGACTGTCACAAAGAGTTCGGACTTATCGCTTTCAAGCAGGCGGTTGTTTACTTCCTCAAAGATTGCCGCCGGGTCCTTTCCGCCGGGCATTGCGCTGTTTTTAATGAGGGTCTTTGCAATGACCATGAATAGTGCGGCAGGAACCCCCTTGCCGGTAACATCGGCAATCACAATCGCCAGATGATCCTCGTCCGTAAAGAAGAAGTCATAGAAATCTCCTCCCACCTCCTTTGCGGGCTTCATGGAGGCAAAGATATCAAATTCCTTCCTGTCGGGGAAGGGAGGAAATTCGCTGGGAAGCATATCCGCCTGGATCTTGGCTGCAATGTTAAGCTCTGCTCCTATCCTTTCCTTCTCGGCAGTGACGGTCCTGATCTCATCCACATAGCGGTCAAGCTCCGTGACCATGGAGGAAAAGCTGTCTGCCAGTTCCTCTATCTCATTTCCGGATTTTATTTCCGCCAGGGTCTTCATTGCCGTTTCGGGATTCTTGTTTACCTTATACTCGTTGATTATCTCGTTTTCGAACCTGAGAGGGTCGGCCACTACTCTTTTAATGATATAAAAGATCCAGACTCCGACCAGGATGAAAAGGACTGCGGATACGATGCCGACCAGTCCCGAAAGCCAGATAGCCCCGAAAATAAGCGTTCTCCACTCCATGGACACCGCTACGATATCCACCATCTCTCCGTTTGAATAAACCGGCCTGAAAACATGCACAACATTCATGTCAGGACCGCTCTTTAATGAAAGCTCCATCTGTGTTGCCGGCTTCCGGGTCCTTACTATCTCATCCAGAATGGGATAGCGGCCTTTAACATAGGTATCCCTTAAGCCTATCTCAAAGAGATCCCCACCCTGGCTGAATCTCTTTTCGTTCTCCAGAGCCCCCGTGACATTGAATATGACAGTATCCCCCTCCATGGAGAAGCTGTAGAGATAGAGGGGTTTATATGTCCGCTTGGTCAGGTCAAAAAACCGTGCCATATGTGCATAAGAGACCTCGGCAAGGAGCTTCTGGGACTCAGGATCCATGGCCCGGGCCTGCTCGTTTGATACATATTCCACATCCGTCATCACGCCGTTCATCCTGTCGTCCAGCTCTTTTTCAAGCTCAGAGACCCGGACAGGATCGGAATAGACCAGTTCCATGTTCTCTGAATTGTCCTCCCAATACTTGATCAGGAAATCCAGGCACCGGTAGTGCTCCATTTCATTTGAAAGGCTTCTGGCTATGCTGTCCGATATCTCGTAGAGAACATGGATATACCTGTTGATATTATAGAAAAACAGTACCCCCGCGTTCACCACCATGACTGCTACCAGAAAAACAACCAGGGGGGTGCTGATCTGGCTTATGACGGACTGTTTTTTTTGTTTATTTTCTTCCATACATCTGATCCCCTGATCCTTTCCCGGCACCATATGATGAGCACAACCGCTGTCATCGTCAGAGCCGCGTTAACCACTATGCAAAGAACCACATTCCTCCCGATATACGGATAAATGAGCTTAAAAAAGAGATATATGGGAGGCAGGCTGAAAATATATATGTCTACGCTGTATTTGCTTAAATATCCGTATATCCTGCTGCCTTCAAGTTTTTTGAAAAATCCGGTTCCGGCAGGAAAGACAAAGATGAAATAAAACATGATCCCTGCAAGCATCTTCATCGCATAAAAGAGAACCCGGCTTTCCGGCTTGTTCTGGCTGTAAAAGGCAATGAGCAAAAAGAGCATCGCTCCGGTCCCGCCCTTTAAGAAAGCCGGCAGCTTCCCGATCCTTTCATCCAGATAAAAGAAGACCACCCCGGCAAAGTAGCAGAAAACATAGGGGGCAACCTGGTTCAGCTTAAAGCAGGAAACATCCTTCAGTAAAAAAACGTCCGCACATACAAAAGCTGCAGAAAGGACTGCACCCGTAACAAGCTTTTTTCCTTCAAGAAACCGCCTGATGAGTATGAAAAAGAGGTTCACCCAGAAGAGCATCCACAAAAACCACAGATGATCCGCAAAGATCCCCATCGCCATATATGCATATCCCTTTATTAGCCCCGCATTTTCCGGTCTCCCGTAGCTTTTGATGTCAAAGAGGGTATAAAGAGGCACAAGCCACAGGGATCCGTAGATATAATAGGGCAGGATGAGACGCCTGATCCTTGAAAGGATCTCCTCCTTCCCCGACCTGCCCCTAAAAAGACCCGCTGCGTAAAGAAAGCCCGAGCAGAAGACAAAAGCCGCCATCACAGTCACATCAAGAAAGGCACAGAGCTTAATTACGACCGGGGAAGAAAAATCCGCACTCAGGGCAAACATCGCATCATCCGCGTAAAACAGCATACAATGAGAGATGATCACTATCAGGAGACAAAAGTTTTTTATACCCGATATGTGTTCATACCTTTTCATGAAAAAAACAGCTTTTCCTTTCTTCCGATCATTTTATCCACGTTTGCTATATACTGGTCGGCAAGCTTAAAATTCGCGCTTCTTTCGCAGTCACCCTTCTCATTGACTCTTTTGCTGATGGCTCCGGCACCCAGAGCCAGGATATCCTGAACCTCCTCATTTATGAGTATATTATAGCACCCGTACTTCCCTTTCCTTGCAAAGCCCGTGTTTTCAAGATTTCCGGACATATTTTTCTGCCTGTAGAGGTAATAGGGCTCCATCCCCATCCCATATGCGCCTGATACGCTTATCTCCATCATCCGGTCCGTCAGGGGAAGGCGTTTTCTCAGCTCCCCCAGTTCCCTGTCTCCCAGGGCGGAAGCCCTCTTTATTGCAAGGGTGTGTATGGTAAGGTTATCGGGAGAAAGCCTTCCAAGCTCCCTCATGGTGTTTTTTACCTCCTCCTCACCCTCACCCGGAAGTCCTATGATCATATCCATATTGATATTATCAAATCCTTCCTCTCTTGCCAAATAAAAGGCGCTTACAACCTCTTTTGGTGTGTGGGATCTCCCAATGACTCTCAGGGTCTTTTCGTTCATTGTCTGGGGATTTATGCATATCCTTGAAACCCCGTGTTTTTTTATGACCTTAAGCCTTTCCCTGTCAATGGTGTCCGGTCTTCCGGCTTCAAACGTAAACTCCCTTGCCCCTGCCGTATCAAAGCTTTCCTCAAGACATTCAAAAAGCTCCTCCAGCTCCCGGGGTGTCAATGTTGTGGGGGTTCCTCCCCCGATGTAGACAGAATCCGGTTTCCGGTCCTTAAAGAGGTCTCCCGTCTTTCGTATCTCATAAAAAAGCGCCTTAAGATAGTCCCTGACAGGTCCCCTGTCCTTTCCCACCCTGTTTGAAGTAAAGGAGCAGTAAAGACAGGTTGTTGGACAGAAGGGAATATCCACATAAAGACTGAAGTCCTCTTTTTTTATTCCCGAAAGGATCCCCATCTCGTTCACTGCGATATCGGCACAAAGCTCAGCCTTATTTCGGTTAACATAATATTGAGTCATCATGTCTTTTATGACTTCATCCCGGCTGAGGCCTCTTCTGAACCTGTCCATTGCCATCTTAACCGGCCTGATCCCCGTCAGGGATCCCCAGGGAAGCTCTTTTCCCGTCCTTTGACTAAGCTTCCGGTAAATGGTTCGCTTCAGCTCGTCCCTGTCATTTCCGGGAACAGCAAAAGACAGCTTATCCCCGTTTTCAAAGCAGTAGACAAGGCTTTTGTCCTCTTCTTCCTGCTCTTTTTCACTTATCCTCACGTCCTCATGGGGATAGAAAGCCTTTGTCAGGGAATGTATATCATATTCGTTTTTACCCAGATCACTGTAAACCGTTATCATTACTTTTCACGTTTGAGCAGATAAATCGTCATTTTCCCACCTTTTCCAGAACTGCTCTACTTCCTTCGTTTCTCCGTTATATATTGTTTTTACATCGACCCACTCGTCGGGAAACATCCTTTTCTGATCCGGATAAGTAAATCTTTCATCCATAAGGACGACTATCCCCGTATCCTTTTCGGTCCTGATCACCCGTCCCGCAGCCTGAAGCACCTTGTTCATCCCCGGGATCTTATAGGCATAGTCAAAGCCGTTCATTCCCATGCTGTCAAAGTGGTGCCTTAATATCTCCCTTTCGGTGCAGACCATGGGCAGACCCGTTCCGACGATAAGGGCACCGATCAGACTTTCCTCGGTCAGATCTATCCCTTCGGAAAAAACCCCGCCCAGAACGCAGAAGCCCACAAGGGTTTTTCTGTCCTCTTCTATCTCTATGTCCGCAAGGATCATATCAGTTGAAAAGCCGGTGTCTCTTCCCCCCTCATCGAACCTTTCGATAAACTGCAGCCTCTCATCCTCCGTCATGCTCCTGCCCTGAATGAGCATCTCCGTATCCTCATCCTTTAACAGGGCAAAATAGCTGCAGACCTCCTCCATGTATTTGTAAGAAGGGAAAAAGACCAGGTAGTTTCCTTTATGTAAACTTATTATATCCCTGATCCTTCCGGCTGTTTTTTCATATTCCGAATCGGATCTCCTCTTATATCTGGTGCTCACGTCCCGGACAATGAAGACTCCCAGTTTTCCGGGATCGAACACGGAATGGGCATAGACCGCATAGTCCTCCCTGGTTCCAGAGATCAGATCCATGTAGTATCCCACAGGCAGAAGGGTCGCAGAAAAGAGGATCACGCCCCTTGCCTTTTCCATACATCTCAGAAGATTATCCGAGGGGTCGGTGTTTAAGAGTCTCAGCATGAAGCTGCCTTCCCCGTCTTCCTCCGTATATCCTCCGTAGATCGAATATTTTTCGTTAAGCCTGCCGGCTGCATCCAGAAAGGACCTTATGTCAAAATAGAACTGCAGCACGTCCTCATCATTTATGTTCTTTTCCCTGGCCTCATCCTCATATTCCCCGGCAAAACGTTCAGCTGCCATGATAAGCCCGGCAATGTCACCCTCGCCAAAAAGGGTATAGTCACCCTCCGTCTCCTTTTCAAGCCTCAGCAGATGTCTGTTTATGCCGGTCAGCCTGTCAGAAAGGCTTTTACTGAACTGTCTGACGATCTTTTTAACCTTAGCCACGTCCTTCTTGACAATGGCGGCACTGTACATCTGTCGTCCCCGGTCGATGAGGTTGTGGCTTTCGTCGATAAGAAAGATATATTCCCCGCTGTTTCCCTCCCCAAAAAATCTCTTCAGGCTGGCATCCGGGTCAAAAACGTAGTTATAATCACAGGTGATACCGTCACAGAAAAGAGACGCATCCAGAGCCATTTCAAAGGGACAGACCCTGCTTTCCTCCGCCTTTCTTTTCAGCAGGCCGGTATTAAGGTCGTCATACTCCTTAAGAAGCCCGAAAACAGCGTCATTTATCCTGTCATAATGACCCCTGGCATAAGGACAGGCCTCAGGGTTGCATTCCGGCTTTTCCAGGGGGCAGAGCTTTTCCTTTGCGATAATGTTTATGGTCTTAAATCTCAGACCCTGTTTTCTTAAAATATCATATGTATCGTTTGCAACGGTGGCCCCCGCGTTTTTTGCCGTAAGGTAAAAGATCCTCTCTGCCTTTTCCTCGCCCAGAGCCTTGATCGAGGGAAAAAGCACCGCAAGTGTCTTTCCTACCCCCGTAGGCGCCTCCAGAAAGAGCCTTTTGCCGTGGTATATGGTCTTATACACATATCCGGCAAGCTCCTTTTGTCCTTTTCTGTATTCGTAGGGAAAAATGGTCTGATGTACAGACCTGTTTCTCAGATCAAACCACACTATCTGGAATTCGGCCCATTTTCTGTATCTTACAATAAGGTCGTCAAACCATTCGGACAGGTCGTCAAATTTAAGATCATATTTAAAGTATCTGATGTTATCGTCTTGCAGACTGCAATAGGTCATCCTTACCCCGATCTCATCAAGTCCGTTATTTTTTGCATATATATAAGCATAACACTTTGCCTGCGCAAGATGGACAGGCACCGGTTCTTCGATCTTTTCGATGTCGGAATAGGTGCCCTTGATTTCGTCTATGATTATGTAGCTGTCGTTATTTATTATCCCGTCGGCTCTTCCGCTGAGCTCCAGTTCAAAGGATCCGCAATCGATATTTATGCTCAGGGGAACCTCCGGACTGTAATCAGTTCCCTGGCTCCCCTGTATCTTTCTGTGTATCCTGGCTCCCTGAAGCATGGCATCGGGATAGTTTGAATAGGTTCTGTTATCTATGTCACCGCTACGGAGGATAAACTCCACAAGGCGTCTGACTGAGATCTCCGTTTTTTTCACAGGAGGTTTATACCCGCTTTTTCAGCAGCAAGCTCATCCTCTTTTTTCCATATGGAGGACTGAACCTCTCCCACGTGGGCCTTTCTCAGGAAGTACATGCAGATCCTTGACTGGCCGATACCTCCTCCCACGGTATAGGGCAGGTCTCCCTTAAGAAGGGCCTTCTGGAATTCAAGCTCCGCCCTTTCTTCACAGCCTGCTTCCTTCAGCTGCCGCATAAGGGACTCTTCGTCCACTCTGATGCCCATGGAGGATATCTCAAAGGCCATGTCCAGGATGGGATAATACACGATGATATCGCCGTTTAAGGTCCAGTCGTCATAGTCCGGAGCCCTCCCGTCATGCCTTTCTCCCGACCTTAAGGTTCCTCCGATCTGCATCACAAAGACAGCTCCTTTTTCCCTTGAATACTCCGTCTCCCTCTCCTTGGGGGTCTTATCGGGATACATATCCTCCAGTTCCTGCGTGGTAACAAATGTTATTTCATCAGGAAGAATGGGTTTTATGTAGGAATAAAGCCCCTGCATCCTGTTCTCGGTCTTTTTTATGGCCTCATAGACCAGCCTGACGATCTTCTTAAGGGTTTCAGTGTTTCTCTCATCCCTGTTGATGATCCTCTCCCAGTCCCACTGATCCACATAGAGGGAATGGAGGTTATCCGTGTCCTCGTCCCTTCTGATGGCCGTCATATCGGTGTAAAGCCCTTCTCCGTGCTTAAAGCCGTATCTCTTCAGGGCGTATCTTTTCCACTTGGCAAGGGAATGAACGATCTCAACGTTTTTGCCGGTCTCCCTGACGTCAAAGCTCACCGGTCTTTCAACCCCGTTCAGATTGTCATTAAGTCCCGTAGAAGGCTCCACAAAAAGCGGAGCGGACACTCTGGTCAGATTAAGCTCGGCAGCCAGGTCCCGCTCAAAATAGTCCTTCACCTCTTTGATGGCAACCTCAGTCTGCCTTATGTCGAGGGCACTCCTGTAGCCCTCCGGTATAATGATCGCACACATAAAACCTGTTTCTCCTAATTCCTTTATAAGACTCCCGGAGTCCGAAACAGCCTGTCACGGCTCCGGATATTTATATAACAACTGTTTGTAAACCTTTTCCCGCACCTGACTACCAGGACAGCAGCTCATAGCCTTCCTCTGTCACCACAAGCTGGACCTCCCACTGGGCCGAAAGGCTCTCATCATCTGTATATACCGTCCAGTCATTGTCCGCATCGATGAAAATATCCGCCTTGCCCATATTTACCATAGGCTCTATGGTAAAGCACATTCCGGGCACCATGAGCATTTCGGTTCCCGCCTTTGAAACGTAGCTGACCCAGGGATCCTCATGAAATTCAAGTCCCACCCCGTGTCCGCCGATCTCCCTGACCACCGAATAGCCCTTTGACATACAGAACTCATTCACCGCCGAGCCCATATCCCCAAGAAAGTTCCAGGGCTTTACCCTGCTTAAGCCCACCTTCACGGATTCCTTCACGTCCTCCACGAACTGCCTTGTCTTTTCTTCCACATTCCCGATCATGAACATTCTTGAGCTGTCCGAGAAATACCCGTTGAGGATGGTGGAACAGTCGCAGTTGATTATGTCGCCGTCCTCCAGGATGTCCTCCTCGGAAGGGATTCCGTGGCAGACCTGGGAATTGATGGAGGTGCAGACACTCTTCGGAAATCCCTCATATCCAAGGGTTGCCGGGATGCCGCCCATCTCTTTTGTTATGCGGCTAACCCAGTCGTCTATCTCCTGGGTCGAAATTCCCGCTTTAATATGCTCTCCTATGTAGTCCAGACAGGCCATGTTGATCACTGCACTCTTTTTGATCCCCTCGATCTGCTCCGGGGTCTTTATGATCTTCCTGTCCGGAACCTTAGCCCCCCTGCGCCTGAACTCCTCGATCTTCTCGTCAAATTCCATATGACATTGTTTGTATTTTCTGTTACTTCCACACCAGCATGGGCTGTTCCTTCCGATAAACATTTCCCGTCTTATCCTTTCCTGCTACTAATTCTTTTAGCCGTATCCTTCCTTAAAAAGCACAGGCATCCGATAAAGGCCGCGATCACGATATAGGCAAGAGCCAGTATCAGGGTCTTGGGCACATTCCTGGTCGCATAAAACTGCAGCTCGGTAAATCTGGGCGTAATGATCAGATTATCCTTCATCCATTTGAAAAAGCCGATAGAAACCGGCTCCGCTCCAAGGATCATTATAAGCCTCTCCAAAACCACAACAAATCCAAAATAACATGCGTATGCTTTTTTCTTATCATAAAACATAAAGAGGAACATGTTTCCAAGGGCAACTCCCGCCATAAAAAGCGGCACCGCAAGCAGGAGGTTCTCCGCAAAATCCTTCACGATGGACATTTCCATGGGTCCGGCTCCCATCTGGAAGATAAAGGATACCCCCAGAAAGATCAGGAAGGCCACAAAAGCATATAGTATGAGCATTATAAACTCAGCCGCCAGCTTTCCCAGAAACATCTGATATCTCCTCAGCTTCAGATTCGCCCTGTTTCTCAGGTAAGGATCCGGGTAGGTCTTTCCGAAGACCATATCGGAAATGAAGATCATCAGATAATAGGGGAGCCAGAAAAAGCCCCCTGCGAACATAATGATGTTATAGGCATAGGTTCCGTCATTTGTTCCGTAGATCATGTCCCTGAACACAATGATGGAAAGGTTGGCCAGAATGCTTGCACCGACGATGCCCAGAAGAAAAATTAGCGCAAACCTTTCCCTCAGTGTCCGTTTTATTTCACTGTAAATATAATAGACCATTATTCGTTACTCATCACTCTTGAGTCGTTTTTACCCCTATTCTTCAACTGCATAGTTGGGTGCTTCTTTTGTTATATGAATGTCGTGAGGGTGGCTCTCTTTTAAGGAAGCAGGCGATATTTTAACAAACCTTCCGTTTTCCCTTAAAGTTCTGATATCCTCAGCTCCGCAGTAGCCCATTCCGGATCTGAGGCCTCCCATGAGCTGGAACACCGTATCCTCAACGGATCCCTTGTATGCGACTCTTCCTTCAACGCCTTCCGGAACCAGCTTCTTTGCCCCCTCCTGGAAATATCTGTCCTTGCTCCCGTTTTCCATGGCGGCGATGGAGCCCATTCCCCTGTAAACCTTGTATTTTCTTCCCTGATAAAGCTCAAATTCTCCCGGCGATTCATCACAGCCCGCAAACATGGATCCCATCATGCAGACCGATCCTCCGGCAGCTAGAGCCTTGGTTATATCTCCCGAATGCTGGATACCTCCATCGGCGATGATGGGTATATCATATTTTCTGGCTGTCTCATAGCAGTCCATAATAGCTGTTATCTGAGGCACGCCGATGCCCGCAACCACTCTGGTGGTGCAAATGGATCCGGGACCGATCCCGACCTTGACCGCATCCGCCCCGGCCTTGATGAGATCCTCGGTCGCCTCTCCGGTAGCCACATTTCCGGCTATCACCGGAAGGTCGGGAAAGGCATCCTTGATCTTCCTCAAAGCATCCATGACATTCCGGGAATGGCCGTGAGCCGAATCCAGGACAACGCAGTCCACCTTGGCCTTGACCAGGGCATCCACTCTTTCCAGGACATTTCCCGTGATCCCCACTCCGGCACCGCACAGGAGCCTGTCCTTATCGTCCTTTGCGGAAAGGGGATATTTGATTTGCTTTTCTATATCCTTAATGGTAATGAGACCCTTAAGATTTCCCTCATCATCGATGATGGGCAGCTTTTCCTTTCTGGCCTTTGCAAGGATCTTCTTTGCCTCCTCAAGGGTGATCCCTTCCTTTGCCGTGATCAGGTTTTCGGAAGTCATGCAGTCCTTGATCTTTTTACTGAAGTCCTCCTCGAACTTAAGGTCTCTGTTCGTGATTATTCCCACCAGTTTCCTGCCTTCGGTGATGGGCACTCCGGAAATCCTGAATTTTCCCATCAGGTCATCGGCATCCCTGAGCGTGTGCTCCGGTGACAAAAAGAAAGGATCCGCTATAACTCCGTTTTCGGATCTCTTAACCATATCCACCTCATCTGCCTGCTGCTCGATAGTCATATTCTTATGAATGATACCGATGCCTCCCTGTCTTGCCATCGCGATCGCCATCCGGCTTTCGGTCACGGTATCCATACCGGCACTCATCACCGGTATATTAAGTCTGATCTGTCTGGTAAGCATCGTATCAAGCTTCACCTCGGAAGGCACGACCTCTGAATACGAAGGTACTAAAAGAACATCATCAAACGTTATCCCTTCACCGATAATCCTGCTCATTCATCCACTCCTTTCATTTCGAGAATGTTTTTCCCGGAAACTGGTTTTTAAAAGCCGCGATCATCTCTTCGTTCGGTTCGAGTATGATCCTCTCCACATCACTATCCCTACGGACTATCATCACCCACCTCTTCCTGTCAGGGATTCCCGATGAATAGTCTTTTGATACCACTTTCAAATTTTTATAATCATCCAGCTGATATGCCCCCTCCTCAGCAAATATCTCCATCTTTTCAAGGTCATATTCAGCTGCATTCTTTCTCTTTTCCTTTGAAAAGATCTTGTCCACGGTCAGGGTTTTGGAAACATAAAGATATTCATATTCAACCGAAAGAAGGGGAAGTACAAAATATACGGCAAGAGCGCCCAGAATGGCTCCAAAGAAGAAAATCGTGTTTATGAACAATCCTCCCAGAACAAAAAGCGCCGTCAGACCGTATGTGATCCCTCTTAAGAGTATCCCCGCCGGGTTCGTCCGTCTGGCCACAAGGCACTCCACATAAAGATCGTCCATCATTCCTCCTCATCAAATCCCCGGGCACGTCCTGTCCCCCGTGGCGCGGGACCGGGCAACAACTCCGGGACAATTAAACTCTCAAAAAAAAATTTGATATATTATATCACAATATTTATTATAATGGTACAAAAAACAACCAGGGAGTCCATCACGCATGAACACAGACGAAAACATGGCCAAAACAGCCTTCCGCCGGCTGAGTCTTAAGAAAAAGATATCACATATCTTCTATTACTATAAGTGGCACATGATCATAGGTGCCGCACTGCTGATATTCCTGCTCTCGGTCATACACGGGGCACTGAACTACAAAAAGACTGTCTTTGAAGCGTTGATGATCAATTCCAACGTCACCGCAGCAGACAATCCGTCTCTGATGTCGGATTTCGAGCCCGAGGTAACTGACCTGGATCCGAAAAAAGAGCGCCTGAATGCCGAATACATGAATCTTGATCTGAACAGCTTCGACCAGATGACCATAGGAACCGAGCAGAAGATCCTGGCCATGATAACGGCCGAAGAAGTGGACTGCATGATAGGTCCAATAGATGTGATGGAAAAATATGCCGCTTTGGGTGCCTTTACGGATCTGCGGGATATCATCACAGGTGATGAGCTTGAAGAATTTAAAAAAAATGGTTATGAACCCTGGTACTTTGACGTAAGAGACGAGGAGACAAATAAAATAACACATGTCCTTGCCGGTTTGAAAATAAAGGATGCCCCCGTTATAAAAAATGGTTTTACGTCCGGTTCTGGTCAGATCCTGCCCTATTTTGAAAACAGGGCGGACTCATTTCCGATCTACGGCGTTATTATTAATTCAAATAATAAAAACCGCGCCGTTGACTTTCTTTATCATCTTACGGCGCAGTAAAATATCACTTGTATTCTTTTAATCAGCCCTTTTTTCTCTCAGACAGACCCCCGAATTCAATTTATATCATGTGTTTCTCACTCTTGTTAACATAACTTCATTCTTCGGTTTACATAATCCAAAAAATGGTTTACATAATATTTAGTGCATCTTCTATGGATTTTACCTCGATCACCTCTATTCCCTTGATCCCTTCGGCATTTTTATGGTTAGCTTCCGGGATGATCACGGTAGAAAAACCCAGCTTTTTTGCCTCGTTAATCCTCTTATCGCACATGCTCACGGCCCTCACCTCTCCACTAAGTCCAACTTCCCCGAAAACAACGGTTTTTTCGTTAAGAGGGAGGTTTTTGAAGGATGAGACCACAGCCATCACGACTCCAAGATCTGTAGAAGGCTCATTCACCTTAAGTCCTCCTGCAATGTTCACATAGGCATCCGACCCTCCAAGCCTCATTCCCACCCGCTTTTCAAGCACGGCTATCAGAAGGTTCAGCCTGTTTAAGTCTGTTCCCGCCGTCTGTCTTTTAGGGAAGTTAAAGCTGGTATCGCACACAAGAGCCTGGATCTCCACAAGAAGGGGTCTCGTGCCCTCTATTGTGCAGGTTATGACATTGCCGGCCGTCCTTGTTTCCCTGCCCGAAAGCATGTATTCCGAAGGATTTGAGACCTGCCTGAGGCCATCGGCATACATTTCAAACACACCTATCTCATCTGTAGAACCGAAACGGTTCTTAACCGCCCTTAAAAGCCTGTAGCTCCCCCTTATATCCCCCTCAAAGTAAAGAACGGTATCAACCATATGCTCCAGCACTTTCGGCCCGGCAACAGCCCCCTCCTTGGTCACATGGCCCACGATAAAGATGGTAACTCCAAGCCCTTTTGCGATCCTCATGAGCACCCCGGTCGATTCCCTGACCTGGGAAACAGAGCCTGCAGATGCAGCGATCATGCCGTTTACCATGGTCTGGATGGAATCAATGACGACTATCTCCGGCTTTTCCTTCTCTATGATGTCCCCGATGCTGTCCAGATCCGTATCGCATAAAAGCTCCAGATCGCCCTTGAAATCCCCCAGACGAAGAGCCCTGAGCTTGATCTGCTTGGCCGATTCCTCACCGGAAACATAAAGAACCCTGTGGTTTGCGGCACTGACATTCCTGCAAAGCTGCAAAAGCAGGGTGGATTTCCCGATCCCCGGGTCACCGCCCACAAGAACCAGGGAACCCCTGACAATTCCTCCTCCCAGCACTCTGTCCAGCTCTTCAAGCCCCGAGGAGGTTCTGTCTTCTTCATCTATTTCCACCGTATTAAGGGTTACGGGCCTGACCCGGTCCGTAACCCTCTTCACTGCAGAAGATCCCTTTTTAACCTGCAAAACAGGCTCTTCCTTCATGGTGTTCCATTCGTGACAGGCCGGGCACTGGCCCAGCCATTTTGCCGATTCAAAGCCGCAGCTTTGACAGAAAAACACACTTTCCTTAGATTTGCTCATAATTATATCTATTTCTTCCGGTCAAAAGCGGAGCCTCCCGCTGTCTTAAAAAGCATCTCCCGTGACCTAGTGTAGCACTTTTTAATTAGCTATACTTTTCGCGAAGTATACATTTTCGCTCTGCAAGGCGTTTTTCTGAGTGCGATGGGTCGCTGCTCGTCCAGTGGACGAGCGTTTAGCGACGACCGAAGTGGAACGTAGACTCCATCGCCGAAGAAAAACAACGAAGCAGACGGAAATGTAGACGAGCGAAAATGTGTAGTTAATTAGAAAGTGGTACACTAGATCCGTCAGAAGGCAGCAGGGGTTCAGACTCCGGGAAAGCTCACGCTTTCACAACCTCAACCTCAACCTGTCCGCTGCCCTCCAGCTCAACACCGAAGGAAAGCTTTCCACCCAGATTTGTCTTCATCTTTCCGGCATCAGCCCCCGCAACTTTGATATCATATTCCGCATCCGGCTCAAGACCCAGGGTGATCTGGGCATCCTCAGCCCCCTCAACAAGGAATCTCATCCCGTTTTCGGTCTTTTTAAGGCTGTTGACACTGGTACCCGGAACCGATTCGAAGACCAGCTCATCCTCACATTCAAGCCTGGTGATCTCATTAAAGGTCTTAACCTTGAAGGTTCTGTTGTCATGCCTGAAGCCTTCCACCTTTTCCTTGGCCTTCAGCTCGTGATTGCCAAAGCTGAGGCTGCCGTCGCTTTCATTTTGAAGCAGATCTTTTACAATAGCCATTTCTTCCCCCTTTTATGAATTAAAGAAATATTATGTTAACCACTCAGCAGATTACTTTTTACTCACTTTTGGTACAAGTTTCCCATTTTTGTTAGTTATGTTAACCACACTTCCCTGCTTGACATTTCCCTTGAGCACCTCTTCTGCCAGGGGATCCTCTATCATATTCTGGATCATCCTTCTTAAAGGCCTTGCACCGAACTTTTTATCAGCCCCCTCCTTAACAATGAATTCCTTTGCCTTGGGAGAGATCTTAAGGGTGATATCAAGCTCATTCTTTGCCCTTTTGATCAGATTATGCGTGAGAAGAGTCACGATATCCTTCATGTTCTGGTCATCAAGAGGTCTGAAAACGATGATATCGTCGATACGGTTAATGAATTCTGGCTTAAAGATCCTCTTGACCTCATCCATCACATCCCCCTTCATCTTCTTATAGTCCGCCTCGGGATTATCATCCATGTCAAAGCCCAGCTTCTTGGGATCGATGATCCTCTGGGCTCCGGCATTGGAGGTCATGATGAGGACTGCATTCTTGAAGCTGACCTTTCTTCCCTTTGAGTCCGTGATATGACCGTCCTCAAGAACCTGCAAAAGGACATTAAAGATATCCGGATGAGCCTTTTCTATCTCGTCAAAAAGCACAACGGAATAAGGGTGCCTGCGGATCTTTTCCGCAAGCTGTCCGCCCTCGTCAAAGCCCACATAGCCGGGAGGTGAACCAATCATCTTCGCCACGGAGTGTGGCTCCATAAATTCAGACATATCAACCCTGATCAGGGCATTTTCAGAACCAAACAGGGCTTCCGCAAGAGCCTTGGAAAGCTCGGTCTTACCCACACCCGTAGGTCCGAGGAAAAGGAATGAGCCCACCGGTCTGTTGGGATCCTTAAGTCCCACCCTTCCCCTTTTGATGGCCTTGGCCACAAGGGAAACAGCCTCATCCTGTCCCACAACCCGCTTATGAAGGATCCCTTCAAGCTTCATTAGCTTTTCGTTTTCCTTCTCCGTGAGCCGGTTTACCGGGATCTTCGTCCACATGGAGACCACATCCGCGATGTCCTCCTCACCAAGCTTCAACCCCAGGTTCTTCTGATCATTTTCATATTTCTTCTTAAGCTTCTCAAATCTCTGTTCCTTCTTCGTCTGCTCACGGTGAAGCTCACCGGCATGAACAAAGTCCCCGTTCTTAATGGCCCGCTCCTTGGACTCCTCCATGGACTCGATCTCCTTTTTAAGGTTATCGATGGCAGGAGGAACGGTCATTTTGGATATCCTGAGCTTTGATGCAGCCTCGTCCATAACGTCAATGGCCTTATCCGGCAGGAACCTGTCGTTTATATATCTGTTGGAGAGCTTAACGGCAGCCTCAACAGCCTCGGGAGTGATCTCAAGACCGTGATGTTCTTCATATTTGTCCTTGATCCCCATAAGGATGGAAACAGCCTGGGCCTCATCCGGCTCCTCCACGGAGACCGGCTGGAAACGCCTTTCCAGGGCTGCATCCTTCTCAACATATTTTCTGTATTCATCAAGGGTGGTGGCTCCCACCATCTGGATCTCCCCCCGTGCCAGGGAAGGCTTAAGGATATTTGAAGCGTCAATGGCACCCTCGGCACCGCCGGCACCGATCAGGGTATGCAGCTCATCCACAAAAAGGATGATGTTGCCCGCATTTATGACCTCGGCGATCACCCTCTTGATCCTTTCCTCGAATTCACCCCTGTATTTGGATCCTGCAACCATACCGGAAAGATCCAGGGAAAGAACCCTTTTTCCAAGGATCGTCCTGGGAACATTGCCCTGTGCTATCTTCACGGCAAAGCCTTCAACGATCGCTGTCTTTCCCACACCCGGTTCACCCACCAGACAGGGATTATTCTTTGTTCTTCTGCTCAAAATCTGCACAACACGTGCAATCTCATCGTTCCTTCCGATGACGGGATCCAGCTTTCCCTGAAGGGCAAGCTCCGTCAGGTCCCGGCTGTACTGATCCAGCATCGGAGTCTGACCCCTGTCCCCGGAATTCCCGTAGTAATCCATTTCATTTCTGATGGCACGGATGTCCTCGCCCATGGCGGTGACAGTATCCACATAGAGCTTCTGAATGTTGATCCCAAGGGTGTTAAGAAGCCTGACTGCAGCATTCTCACCCTCCTTGATGACAGCAAGAAGGATATGCTCCGTGCCGATCTCATCCGCTCCGAACTTTTCCGACAGCTCACCTGCCATCTCCAGCACCCGTCTGGCTCTTGGAGTCATGCCGTCACGTTCCATGAGGGAGGTGGCAAGCTGATCCGCATCCGGGGCGATGAGCTGTTTGATAAGCTCGATTATGTTTCTCTCCTGGACATTATTTCCCATGAGAACCTGAGCAGCAACTCCGGTGCCTTCGCGCAAAAGACCCAGGAGGATGTGCTCACAGCCAATATAATTCTGATTAAGTTCCTTTGAACATTTCTTTGCAAGCTCAAGTGCATTTGCAGCCTGCTTTGTATATCCCTGAAACATCTTATGATCCCTTTTTTCTTTTATACGTAAAATTCTGTCCTATCGTCACACAAAAGGCTCTTAAATACCCTTAAAAGCCCTCATAGATCTCGTCGATCATTTCCTTCAGCTCATCCCTTTTGATGCCGCCAAGCACCGCCTTGGCCGAAATGAACTTAAGCTCCTGACGGATCTCATCAAGATTGTGTCTTTTCTCCTCATCCACAGCAACAACGGCCCCTCTTCTCTGATCAAGATGCAGAAAGCCCTCATCCCTTAAAAGAGCATAGGCCTTGTTAACCGTATGCATATTGATGCCGATCTCCTCAGCCATATTTCTGACAGAAGGAAGCTGATCCCCCTCATGCAGGACCGACTCAGCGATCTGCATGATGATCTGGTCATGAAGCTGCATATACAGCGCATCCGCGCTCTCAAAATCAATTTCCACCAACATATCAGATACCCTTAATCCTTGAAACCGCTTCAACAGTATTGTCCTTCGTTCCGAAAGCCGTCAGCCTGAAATATCCCTCCCCGCTGGGGCCGAAGCCCGAACCGGGAGTTCCCACCACATTGGCCCTTTCAAGCAGGAGATCGAAGAAATCCCAGCTGCTCATGCCCTCCGGGGTTTTTAACCATATATACGGAGCATTCTCACCCCCGAATGCAGAATAACCCGCCTCTTTAAGACCCTTTAAGATGGTCTTTGCATTATCCATGTAGTAGGAAACAAGTCCGGCAATCTCCCTTTGTCCCTCGGGAGAATAGACCGCCTCACCTGCTCTTTGCTGGATATAGGGAGCACCGTTGAACTTGGTTCCGTGCCTTCTTGCCCAGAGAGAATGAAGCTCTGTCCCGTTCCCGTCCTTAAGATCCTTTGGAACAACGGTAAAGCCAAGTCTCACACCGGTAAAGCCCGCATTTTTGGAAAAAGACCGGAGTTCAATGGCGCAGGTTCTCGCTCCCCGGCACTCATAGATCGAATGAGGCACCTCCGGATCGCTGATATAGGCCTCATAAGCCGCATCAAAGATGATGACGGCCTTTTTTTCGTTGGCAAAGTCCACCCACTTCTGAAGCTCATCCTTCTTAAGGGCAGTCCCCGTGGGGTTGTTAGGTGAACAGATATAGATGATATCGCAGGGCTTTGAGGGGATTTGGGGGCAAAAGCCGTTTTCGAGGGTGCAGGGCATGTAGACCACCCTGCTCCACTGGCCTGTCTTTTCATCAAATTTTCCCGTTCTTCCGGCCATAACGTTTGTATCAACGTACACCGGGTAGACCGGATCAGAAACAGCGATCACATTGTCCCCGGAAAAGATCTCCTGAATGTTTCCGGAATCGCTCTTTGCTCCGTCGGACACAAAGATCTCATCCTTATCTATGTCGCAGCCCCTCTTTTTATAGTCATTTTCCGCTATGGCCTTCCTGAGGAATTCATAGCCCAGATCCGGAGCATAGCCCCTGAAGGTTGCCTCATTCCCCATTTCATCCACCGCTGTATGAAGCGCCTTTAGAATGGTCGGTGTCAAAGGCCGGGTCACGTCACCGATCCCCAGGCTGATAACTGTCCTGTCCGGATTTTCCTCCTTATATTTTGCCACCTTTTTTGCAATGGTCGAAAAAAGATATGAGCCCCTTAATGCAAGATAATCCTCATTCAATTTAAACATCGAAGATCTCTCCTTCAAAAACTCTGACTGCAGGCCCCGTCATGTAAACATGACCGTCATTTTCTGCGTATTCTATATCAAGTGTACCACCAAGAAGTTTAACAGCAATCCTTCTGTCTGTCAAACCATTTAAAACACAGGCGACGACTGAAGCGCAGGCCCCCGTTCCGCAGGCAAGGGTCTCGCCCGATCCCCTTTCCCAGACCCTCATATCGATATGTCCCCTGTCAACAACCCTGATAAATTCCGTGTTGACCCGGTTGGGAAAGGCAGGGTGGTTTTCAAAAAGAGGTCCCACCCTCTCAATGTCCACCGCAGACGTATCCTCCACAAATACGACACAGTGGGGATTACCCATGGAAACACAGGTGACCTCCCTTAAGGCTCCGTCCACCTCGATCTTCATCCTGACAGGATCATCTTCCGGGCAGATTACGGGAATATCGCTGCATTTAAGCACCGGAATTCCCATATCCACCGTTGCTCCCACGACCTCATCTCCTTCAAATTTCAGCCTGATCTCCTTAACCCCGGCACCCGTGCTGATCCTTAAGGTTTCAGACCTTTTAAGACCCTTATCATAAATAAACTTTGCCACGCACCTTATGCCGTTTCCGCACATCTCCGACCTGGATCCGTCCGCATTGTACATCTGCATGTCAAAATCCGCCTCTTCCGAGGGATCGATAAAGATGATCCCGTCGGATCCGATGCCGAAATTCCTGTTGGAAAGCCTCCTTGAAAGCTCAGCCCTGTCACCGGTTTTTTCTTTAGTGCCGTCCACGTAGATATAATCGTTTCCGCAGCCCTGCATCTTTGTAAAACGCATAAAACACCCCCTTAAAATCCTAATTCAAAGAAGTAAAGAGTCCGCACAAAAACCGTGACAGACTCTTTACACAAAATCCCTTATTCTCCTTTAAGAAAAAGACAGCTTACCATACAGTCTTAAGATTGGCCAGCTCAGCCCTCTGTCCTCCGTTGGGAAGGATCAGGCTCGAAGAGTTGTAAAGGATATAGCCGGTGTATCCCAGCCCTGCAGCAGTCTGAGCCTGCTTAGCAAGGTTGCTGTTGCTTAAGGCCCATCCGGGATCTGCCGCAACAGGAGTCCCTGCCCTGTAAAGCGCCATGCCCACATACATGGGGATCCCAAGCTTGTTAAGACCCTTCCACTGGGAAAGCCTCTGTGAAGACATGGCCACATTTCCGGCCTTTCCGTAATTATCTGTCCAGTAGATCTGGGGTGCAAGATAGTCCACATAGCCGGGAACCGAAAGCCAGGTGGCAACATCGGCGCCCATCTTTACATTGTTTTCAACATTACCCTGGGGAGCGATGCCGAAAACCCTTCCGCTCGAAGCGCAGACCTGATGAACCTGTGCAACCATTGCGTTAAGGTTAGCAACCCCGATGGGCGGGAAATAGTCGTCAAAGTGAATGCCGTCAACAGCATATTTTGAAACGATCTCCGTAACACCCGCAACTACATTTGCATTATTTGCCAGAGCCGCATTTCCGCTGTAGGCACCGTTTCTGTAGCCGTAGGGATTGATCCAGGCATGGATCTTAAGTCCCGAAGAATGTGCGATGCTGACCATATCCGCCAGGGGATCAAATCCCGGATTTCCTCCGCACATGGTAGTGCTCCAGGGATAGATGGAAGAGGGATAGATGGCATCGTTATGCGACCTCACATGAACAAAGATGGCATTGCATCCGTTGGCAGCCGCCGTCTGGCATACCGTCTGAAAAGTCTGGTCAAAAGCCCCCTGGTTCTTTCCCTTTAAGAAACTCTGGTAATCCAGGTAGGAAAACCAGACACCCTTCATGGCAGCTCCCGCCGCCTTAACCTCTGTCGTCTTAAACTGGGATGTTAAGGCAAAGGCCAGAACAAAAGCCAGCATAAGAGCAGTAATCTTTCTGATTGTCTTCATGATCGTCTCCTTAATCCTTTCTTCAAAAAACTATTGTCTTGTATATTGTCCGGAAATCCTTAAACGTCCGGTCTCAACCAGCTGCAGCGTGCCCTCTTCCGTCATCTTGAATTCCAGCTTCTCCTCCCCTGATTCAAAGAAGGCCTCCGGTCCCTCGATCCTTGCCACACCCGAAAGGAGCTTCTCGTCCTTCTTGAAAACGGAAAATTCAAAGGAAAGCTCATCTGCCGGAACAAGACTGACCGTGAGATTGTCCAGAACAAAATCCCCCTCCCAGTTGATGTCCCTGTTTCTGGCAGAGGACCTGTCATAATAGGCAAAACTTGAAAAGTCTTCAGCCTTACCGTCCTTAAGGACGACCACCTGGCCGGAAAAGCCGTCAACACCCAGTCTGTCCTTCATGTCCTCACCCTGGGGATCGGTCACTGTGTAAGTATAATATCCATTATCGCCGATTTCAAGGCTTTCTTCAAAAACCGCCTTGCAGTCCGTACCCTCCAAAGCCTCGGTCAGCAGCACATCCGCATCCTTCTGCTCAATGAGGAATTTATTTTTTTCGTAGTTCTCACTTCCGCCTGTATCCTGACTGCTCTTTCCGCTTTCCGGAAAACTGATGACATCGGGCTCACCCTCATTATCTGCGGAAAAAGCCGGGTCTATCTTCGTCTCCTGTGACCTCCCGCAGGCCGTAACCATGGCAAGCAGCATAAGAAGAACCACCGAAAATGAAACCAGAAATCTGTTTTTCATCACTTATACCCGTACTTCTCAAGCACGGCATCTGCAATGGCAGTACCTGCCGATACCCTCGTGTTATAGTTTGAAAGCTTGTCTTTATCGCCGTCCACAAAGGCAACCTCAACGATCATACCGTTTATGCCTCTTGCAGCCGAGCCCCTGATGACACCGTAGTAGTCTCCGTTCTGTCCGGTTCTGGTCTTAACACCCCTGGAGCCCGTACCGATGGTGGAGGTGATCTTACTAAGGATCCTCGAAGCCAGATCATCATCATGATACTGGGTAATGGACTTGTAAACCTCCGTACCTGCTCCTCCGCCGGAATTGCAGTGAATGGAAATGAACAGGTTGCAGCCGTTGTTATAGGCAACCTCAGGTCTTGCGCCCACGGTCAGGTATGAATCGCCGGTTCTTGTCATGACAACAGGCACACCGTAGGATTCAAGCCTGGATCTCATGGCCTGGGCCATATCCAGGTTGCAGTTCTTCTCCACAACTCCTCCGTAGGTAGCACCCGAGTCCTCACCGCCGTGTCCCGCATCGATGCAGACCTTAAGGGAAGAGCTGACAGGCTTGGCGTTGATCTTGACCAGACCCACGTTGCTGGCAATTCCGTTGGCCTTGCTGATGGCCTGAACATAGATCCCGTTGTTCCAGTCGCCGGAAGTCTTCTTACCCGTAAGGCTGGCTCCGTTCATGGTGAAATAGTCGTTGTTTCCGGCACTGATCCAGTTCACGGCCTTGACGGTACAGCTGGTGGGCTTAAAGGAGATCCCCACCGTTTTGGTCTCACCCACTGTCATCTCAGTCCTTCCGTTTATGGTGATGGAATAGGGGGTGATGTAGTTAACCTTTGCGGGAACTCCCAGAATAAATCCGTCCTTGTTTGCTCCCCTTCCCGGAACCTTGCTGTCATAAACCGGGGTGATCTTGTAGACCACCTTGTCGCCGCTGCTGAATTCCTTTCCGATAACCTGTGTCGTGCTGGCATAAGTAAGCTTTTTATAATTATTCTTATATCCCATGATATTGCTGGAAACACCGGTCTTGGAGAAGGTATTTGCAGTTCCGACAGTATATTTGTAAACTTCCCTCTCTATCATGTAGCTGATGGGGGTATTCTTAGTATTGTCCGCACACTGGCTCCAGGTAAGCTTGGCATCGGAATTAACGGAATTGACCGCGGCCTTTAGGTTGGTCACCGCCCTGGGTCTTCCGGCCTCGGTAACCGGAGCCGAAGAATCCCCCTCATTTCCGTAGCCTTCCTTATAATAAGAATCCTTCTTAAAGGGAGTGACCACGAAGGTATAGGGCTTTCCTGCATTGCTCAGATCCTCAACCTTTGTCTTCCCGTCAATGACACCGCTGGTGCCGCCCTTCCAGGTATGCTTACCCGCAGTCTTGAAATACTGGGTCTTAACCGGAGCCTTGTCCGGTGTATCATCCTCAGCATCGTAAATATCCAGCTTATACTGGGTTGCCCCGGGAACGGATGCCCACTGGACATAAACCTCCGTGAGGCTCTTGGGTGAAGCCTTCACCACCGTCTTTCCGGGTCTTGTATATTCCGTATCAACAACCGAATAGCCCTCATGCTTCTTGCCGTATTTGGGCTCTGCATAGAACATATAGGTATACCCGTGCTTAAGGCCTCCCACCACAAACTGCATGACTGGCTTTTTGGTCTTTGCATCCTTCTTGATAGTAAACACCTTTGAAACCCAGGTTCCGTCCTTTCCGGCACCCTCCTCAATGACAGCACCCACAGGATCCTTTATCGCCCTGTAGGTAACGACCATCTGGGTTGCCCCCGGGATAAAGTCGGTGCTGACAGTGATCTGGTTGTAGTTTTTATTGACCGCATCGATCCAGCTGACCTCATTTAACAGGGGTCTCACTGTTTTATAATTTCCGGGAGTTCCCGCAACATTGTTCCTGACAGCCCTCACCTTGTAGTAATAGGTGATCTCCGGCTTAAGGTTGGTAAAGGTGGCAGCATAGCAGTCCTTCTCCGCAACATAGTCAAATTCGCCCATCAGGATCTCCTGTCCCTTCTTTAACTCGTAAAAGCCTGCTATGTCACCGAATTCCCCGGCCAGCTGTCTTCCGGTCACCGTCTTCGCAACGCTGTAGGTTCCGTCAACCTTGGTCGCCTTGAGGATCTGATACTTGTTTTTTGCAAATTCCTTGTCATATCCTATGGCAAACTCGTTTGAGGAAAGCTTTTCAAACACGATCACTGCATGGTTGTAGCTGGCAGATCCGGCAGCAAGGATCTCAGGCGGTCTCACACCATTCTTGCCCTTAAGGGAAGGAGACAGGTCAGACTCAACCTTCCTTGCAGGCAGCATCTTTCCGCTTTCATCAAAGTCTCTGACATAGGCCACAGCCTTCACCCTGTAAAAGAGGTTCGTGTTTTCGGCAACGGGAGAGTCCGTGTAGAAGGCAGCCTCAGCAGGAAGCTTCTCACCCATGGGCGAAACGATCTGTCCCTTGTCATTAAAGGACTTAGCCGAAACCAGCTTTGAGCCGCTGTAAGATCTTTCATTCTTCGACGAAGCATTCATCGAAGCAACCTCTGTAAATGAATCCTTCTTATTGGTTGAGGATCTTTCGATATAGTATGATGCTGCACCCCTGATCTTTGAAAACTCAAAGTCGATGCTCTTCGGATCCTTCTGCCTTGTCCCGACCTCAAGGGGGATGGCCTGACACATCTTGTAGTTATCGGATGTGTTCTTATTCATTCCGTATTTACCGGATTCATCATAGCCTATGACATTGACCCTGTAGATATAGGTTGACTTGTCCAGCCTTCCCGCCTGCTTGTCCACAAAGGTCCTTCCGGTCTGCCCGAACTCGATCTCCTCGGCCTTTTTCTTTTCGTTTGTCGTATTGTTCCCGTTGAGGCAGACCCAGTCCATAAGTTCCTCATCATAACGGTAGATGAAATACCTTGCCTGGTTCATTCTCTTGTCGTCGGGAGACTGGTTCTTAAAGACCTTTGCACCCTTAAAGCTGACGGTGATCCAGCCCTTGTTGTTCATCTTAACGGTCGTGATCACAGGAGCCACAAGGCTGTTTGAATTCCAGACATGCTTCTTAACCCTGATGGTACCGAACTTATATCTGATGGTGGCAAAATTAGCCGAAACCTTATTAAACTCAGCCCTGGTAAGCCTGAATCTGTTCTCGCTTTCCGTAACCTCATCACCCGTGATAAGGCTTGAAGGATCCCATTCAAAGCTGCTGTTGTTCCAGCTTAAGCTCTTAAGGAGAACCTCGCTGTCAACTCCCTCGTCGGTGGCCTTAAGAGTAAAGCCCTGCCTGTCCGCATCCTCCACCCTTTTTCCGTCGTAGTGCTTAAAATAGTCCCTGGAGGTGATCACTATGTTGGATTTTTTAACCCTCAATAATCCGGATGAAACCGAGATCTTAGCGTAGTTTTTGCTGATAGCCGAAACGTCCAGCTCGATCCTCTTTGTACCCACATTTGTCAGCTCTCCGCTGACGGTGATCCTGTCAAGATCATTTCCGTAAATTTCTCCGCTTCCTGCAAGAGCATAGGGTTTGTTTTCCGAAGCCTTAAGAGGAGTTCCGTCATAGAATTTTTCAAGACCGTCCACCGAAACAGAAATGGGAGCCGCGGGATTAACGGTCAGAAAAACTATGTTATTGGAAACTACCCCGGACGTACTGCTGGCTACATTTATAGAAACCATGTCAACGGAGACAGCGTATGTGCCTGCATCCCTTGCACCTTCTATCTTTCCCTTCTCTACCCCCTCTCCCTTCAGACCTTCTATTTTTTTCCAACCATTTGAACTGAAGGAAGCCTTATAATCCCACGGATCCTTTTTACTGGGATCGTTGGCGCTTATAACCTGATATCTTACATAATAGACATCTGTTATTTTGTTGACGCTGATGCTTAATTCCTGGTCCTTGCCGTTATAGGAAACCGTGTTCCCACTCACAAAAAGGTTGGGGGAAACCGTAGCCCCGGCAGCCTCTTCGTCCTCAGTCTCATCCACAGCTTCAGGCACTTCATCACCGCTTATGCCTTCATTTCCGGAAACTTCGGCATTTTCTGAAACCGCTTCATTTTCGGAAGCTTTCTTCCCACCTGTTTCCTCCGCCACAGGGGTTTTCTCTGAATCACCCTCTGGCACGGAACCGGGCTTAAGTTCATCCGTACCCTTATCTTCCGCCCCGTTTTCGCTTTCTGTTTTCTCTCCGGTCCCCAGGTCCTTTTCTTCCGGCAAAAGCAGGCTTTCATTTTCCGAAGCAGCAGACTGAATGATCCCGCCTCCCGCGCCGGCTCCGATCTCCGTTCCCGAAACATTGATCCCCGACCCCAGGACCATGGAAGCCGTAAGGATCATCGCAAGTATCGACTTTAATCTCTTCTTTCTCATTTTCTCCTCACCCGATGCAGATCAAATCCTTCGCACATCCCGTAAAGACGGGGATGGCATAACCATTGTCATGAATTTTCCCTTTTTATGACACATGTGTCACGTCACAAATATGACACCCGTGTCACAGATCAACGGACATAAAAAAACAGCAAAAGCCCGTACAATCACGACTAATATATCACTACTTTACATAAAATGCAAACATAACTCTAAACTTTATGTAAAGTAATACGTGACAAGCCCGTCATTTTTTGGGGTCTGGACAGAATTTTATAGATCATTGGTTTTCATCAGAAAATCAATGATCGTACTCGACCGACTCCTGCCGAAGGCAGGGGAAGTCACGATTACAGCCTACTCATCTTCGGTTTTGTTGAAGGTTGCCTGATATGTATTCACCGGCAGATCGAAATTGACAGCCTGATCCTCCAGGATCCGGATTAGTTCTCCCACATTGTCCTTTGTCACATGCATGCCAAAGCCCTGGGAAAGAAGTCTGGGATCGACACTGTCATAATAGACCCCCTCAATGATAAGATCACCCACAGCGGGGCAATAGTGAGAGGTTTCATAATAATTACCATATGTTAAAGTCACATCATTAAAGCCCGAAAAATTCCAATAGTCCGTTTCTTCGGCAAGCTCCTCCAGAAAGACCAGATATCCGTTATCCATTCCCTTGGCATAAGTCAGGGCATGCATGGGATTTGTAAAAAACCTTAAGTTGATGTCATATTGCTCACAAAGCTCTTTGATCTCCCTGATCTCCGACAGCACCTCTTCCCTGGGATAGTAATAGTCCGACCACCAGGCCTTTGCCCCCTCGGGATTATAGTCAGGAATGATATCAAGGTTCTCCGTGCCGGTATCAAGCATCCTTCTTGTGTAGTCCGGATCCCTGTAGTTTTCCTTCCTGAGTTCCTCCAGGGATTCATAAAGGGTCTTAAGATCAAAGTATCTTAAATAGAAGGAAACCTTATCCGAAAAGCTCCCCTCCCAGGGAAAGGGCAGTCTGAAAAGCTGTCCCTGATGCAGGGCGGGATCCACAAAATAAGTGATATCATCAAGACCTATGGTCACATTTTTCGGAATTATCCCGTGGTCGATCATAACCTTAAGATTATCCAGATGCTCTGCCGGAAGTCCCTCGGAATAGGTCATGTCATAATAGTGTCCGTCATCCATTTTGGACACGTCGATAAAGCCCACCCTGGATGAGCCGAAAAGGAAGGAATCAAACTTGTCCGGGTGATCAAGAACATTTTTCATCTTCACGTAATTCTTGTTGGGCTCCACACCGTTCTGTCTCGGATATGAGGCATGAAAAACGTTGTAGGGATCCACGATCACCGCAAAGGGAATAAAAATGATCCCCAATATGAGGGCAAAAACCACTGCCTTAATGATAAACCTCTTCATCCTGCTCCCCGTGTCCAAACAGCAGCACCGCCATTTCCTCAGAACTGGAAATAGATAAACTGCTGTTTAACTCCGCCGTTTAAGGCCGTAACTATGACAAATGTGGTAAGGCAGACATAAACGATCCACCTGACCGGAAGCTTAAGCTTCCCGAAATCCTCAAAGATATTTCTCTTAAGAGCCAGAAAATCCACTCCCATAAGGATGCAAAGGTAGATAAAGATCTCCAGCACCTTCCTGTTGTAAAGCCCGGTGTCGTTAAGCATCATGATCCAGGAATTTACCGGATGTCCGAGACCCCTGGGCATCCTCGTAACGATATACAGAATATCGCTTAAACTGTTTGCCCTGAAAAAGCTCCAGGCAAAGGCCACAAGAGCGAAGGTCAGGATCCAGTGGCCAATGTTCCAGGGAAGGGATCTTTTGATGTCCTTCTCCTTCATGGTCCTGTATTCCTTTTTTGCAAGATGCCTGTGGCAGAAATTTTCAAGGATCTGATAGACCCCGTGAAGTGCCCCCCAGAGCACAAAGGTCCAGTTGGCTCCGTGCCAGAGACCGGAAACCAGAAAGGTCACAAAGAGGTTGAAGGCCTGCTTAAGTTCACTGCACCTGTTTCCTCCCAGGGGAATATAAACATAATCCCTAAACCAGGTGGAAAGCGAGATATGCCACCTTGACCAGAATTCCCGGATGCTCCGCGCAAAGTAGGGGCTTTTGAAATTGGTCATCAGATCCACATTAAAAAGCTTTGCCGTTCCGATGGCGATGTCCGAATAGCCCGAAAAATCACAATAGATCTGGAAGGTAAAAAGAACTGCCGTAAAGATAAGGGTCAGTCCGAAATATTCCGTGACATTGTCAAAGACCAGATCCACATATCTGGTCAGAAGATCCGCCACCACGAACTTTTTGGCATAGCCCCAGAGCATCTGTCTCAGACCCTCCGATGCCTTCTTTTCATCAAAGGTCCTCTCCCCGTAAAGCTGGGGCATAAGGTCGGCGGCTCTTCCGATAGGTCCGGACATGATCTGGGGAAAGAAGGAAACAAAGAGGAGGTACTTTATAAAATTGACCTCAGGCCTGATCTTTCCTCTGTAAACATCAATGAGATATCCCACAGCCTGAAAGGTAAAAAATGAAATACCCGCAGGAAGAAGGATCTTTTTTGCAGCAGAACCCACAGGCACGGAAAAGAAGCTGAAGACCTGCCTGACCGTGTCGGAGAAGAAATTAAAATACTTGAAAAAGCCCAGCATCCCCAGACAGAGGATAAGGGAAACGATGATCACACCCTTTTTTCTGGCCCTGCTTCCGGTCACATCGATAAGAAGAGCCGCCTCCCAGGTTATGAAGGCATCAGCGATAACAAGCAGGACATAAGCCGGCCCTCCGAACATATAAAAGGCCAGTGATGCAAGTGTGAGCAGAATATATCTGAATTTATGCGGTAAAGCCCAATGGATCAGAAAGACGACCGGCAGGAACAGGGCATAGCCAAAGGAATTAAAAAGCATGTCAATCTCCGCTTTCTATTATCGTACCCGTGCTTCCCTCAATAGCCTCCCTCGCACGGCTTAAGGATGTGATGAGAACCTTTCCGCCGGGCTTCTTCTCAAGGAAGCTGACAGCAGCCTCGATCTTGGGTTTCATGGTCCCCTCCTCAAACTCATCCTCAAGAAGGTATCTCTTTGCTTCGCCAAGGCTCATATGCCTTAAGACTCTCTCATCCTCTTTTTTATAATGAAGCTTCACGGTATCCGTACCCGTAAGGATAATAAGCATATCAGCGTCCGTATCTGCAGCCAGCTTTCCGGCAATGGAGTCCTTTTCGATGACAGCGGAAGCTCCCGTAAGGCGTCCCCCGCTTTCAATGACGGGGATTCCTCCGCCGCCTGCTGCGATGACCACAGCCCCCGAATCCGAAAGGGTGCGGATGGCATCGATCTCCACGATGTGCAGGGGTTCGGGAGTGGCAACGACTCTCATATATCCCTTTCCGGGATCCTCCACGGTAAAGTTGCCCTTCCTTTCCTCCATGGCCGCTTCCTCCGCAGTCATGTGCCTGCCTATCCTTTTTCGGGGATGATAGAAGGCATCATCATAAGGATCCACCGTAACCTGGGTCAGCACCGTGGCAACACACTTGTCGATCCCCCTCTTTAAGAGCTCCGCCTTGAGGGAATTCTGAATATCATAACCCACATAGCCCTGACTCATGGCAGTGCAGACACACATGGCGGCAGGCGTGTAATCAGGATATATCCTCCTTAGCTCGGTCATGGCCTTATGTATCATGGAAACCTGGGGACCGTTTGAATGGGTGATGATCAGATCATAGTTATCATCAATAAGATCCGCCAGAGCCCTGGCAGTCTCCTTGACCGCATCCCACTGCTCCAGGGTCGTATATCCCAGGGCATCATGTCCCAAAGCCACAACAGCCTTTATTCTTTCCATAGTTCTCCCTTCAGCTCTTCTGTAATGATGATCCCGGTTCCCAGAAAGATCAGGAAGTCGGCAACATTATATTCATATTTCCCGATCCTGATGTAGTCTGAAACATAGCCCTTAAAAAGCCTCTCTCCCGTGTTTGAAAGCGCACCGCAAAAAAGCAGGAGCCAGCCGGGAAAGCTCTTTTCATCCCTGCTCAAAAAGGTTTTAACCCCCACAAGCACCGTGGCTGCCGCAGAAACCGCTGCAACCGCCTTAGGATGCGAATCAAATCTGTTAAAGGCAAAACCGCTGTTCTTAACCATTGTTGGCATACCCGATCCTGGGCTGGATGCCTTCAACGCCTCTCATAACGATCTGCGGACTGCCCTTGCCCTCAACAAAATCTCCGGTGATTATGACCCTTCCTATGTTGTCGTCCTTGGGCACCTCAAACATGATGTCCAGCATGAATTCCTCAATAACCGCACGAAGCGCCCTGGCTCCCATATCTCTTTCAAGAGCCTTCTTCGCGATAGCCTTAAGAGCCTCCTCCGTAAACACAAGCTCAACCTCATCCATCGAAAGCAGAGCCTCATACTGGCCTGTGATGGAGTTTTTGGGCTCCCTCAGGATGCGCACCAGGGCATCCTCGTTAAGACCCTCAAGAGCACAGATCACCGGCAGCCTCCCCACAAACTCGGGGATCATGCCGAAGGACTTGATATCCTCCACCGTAACCCTTGAAAGGATGTTCTTTTCCTTGTCCCACTTATCCTTAAGCTCGGCATTAAAGCCTATGGAAGTCTCTTTCCTCAGTCTCTGCTTGATGATCTCATCAAGATCCGGAAAGGCTCCTCCGCAGACAAAGAGGATGTTCCTGGTGTTGACCCTGGTCATGGGCACCATGGCATTCTTGCTGTTTGCACCCACAGGCACCTCGATCTCTGCCCCCTCCAGAAGCTTAAGCATGCTCTGCTGCACGCTCTCGCCGCTCACATCCCTTAAGGTGGAATTCTTCTTTCTGGCGATCTTGTCGATCTCGTCTATAAAAATGATCCCGCACTCGGCCCTTGCCACATCATTGTCCGCTGCCGCAAGGAGCTTGGTGACCACCGACTCCACATCATCTCCTATGTATCCCGCTTCAGTTAAACTGGTAGCATCCGCAATGGCAAGAGGCACATCAAGAAGCCTTGCCAGGGTCTGAACCAGATAGGTCTTTCCGCAGCCTGTGGGGCCGATCAGCAAAATGTTCGACTTATCGATCTCCTTTTTTTCCTCACCGATGAGCTCGGCATTGACCCGCTTATAGTGATTGTAGACCGCTACGGAGATCACCTTCTTGGCCTTGTCCTGTCCGATCACATATTCATCCAGCATCTCCTTGATCCTGTGGGGTCTGGGGATCTTTGTCATGTCAAACTGCTTTTTTAAGGCATCCGGATCCTTCTTTTTTACCTTCTGCCTCTGTCCGAAGCCCAGGTTTCCGAGATCCGACCAGTTAAGGAACTGGATGTTGGGGATCCCGAAAAGGTTGTGGCTGATGTTGTCCTCACTCTCCTCAACCTTCTTTTCCTCGTCGTCCTTGTCCCCGTCTTCAACCTCTTTTGCCTCTGTCTCCAGTACATCCTCTTCCGGAGCTTCACCGCTTATGATCTCTTTATTTTTGTCCTTGTCCCTGTCGGCAGGCTTCACGGTTGTCGTAAAGGTCTGGACAGCTCCCGGAAAGATCCCCGGATAGTCCATTTTGCTCATGGAATCCAGAGAATTTCTCATGCAGTCGGCACACATGTTTATATTACCGGGCAGATGGAACATCTTCCCGGCAACGGCGTCGCTCCGCCTGCAGATCATGCAGTATTCCGGAGAACCTCCGCCCTTCTTTTCATCATTTGTATCATTTATATCCGCCATAACAAACCCTTTCTTCAGTATTCCCTATAGTAGCACAAAGAGGGGGCGTTTTTCAACGCCCCCGTGTCTCCCCTGCCACAGCCCGGGGATCTTAATTTTTCACCTGATCTCCACTTCCCCTGTTATCGCCTCACTGGGCATTCCCCGTTCTCTTTCCCAGCTTGACCGTAACCGTCTTTTCCTTATATCCGCCTTCATCCGAGGTCATGACCGTAACGTCCACGGTCTGTCCGGCCTCATAATACTGCATCATATCCTTAAGGTCACTCATGGTGTGAACCGGCTGGCTGTCAAATTTCGTGATGATGTCCCCCTTCTTAAGACCGGCCGTATCCGCTGCCGAACCTTCTTCGACCACTGCAAGATAGAGTCCTTCGGGCATGTCATAGGTCTCGGCAACATCACTTGCCACCTCAACACCCGAGATCCCCAGAAAGGCCTGATTAGCCTCATCCACCTTCTTCTTGGTGGTCTTGTTCATAAGATCCTCGATGATAGGCTTTGCAGTCGAGATGGGTATGGCATAGCCCATGCCCTCTATGCCGTTTCCGCCGGCCTTTGCCTCGTTGATACCGATAAGCTCACCCTCCATGTTTAAGAGTGCACCGCCGGAGTTTCCGGGGTTAATGGCTGCATCGGTCTGGATCAGGGTGTGCTTTCCGTTATCCAGCTTAACCTCCCTGTTCAGCGCACTGACGATACCTGTGGTAACCGACTGACCGTAGCCCAGGGCATTTCCTATGGCTATGACCTGTTCACCTACTGCAAGAGAATCACTGTCTCCCAGGGTGGCAGTCTTTATGGAATCAATGGTGTTGCCGGAAAGGGAATCAAACTCAACCGCTATGACAGCTATGTCCGCATCGGCATCCAGTCCCTTAAGGTTGGCCTCTGCCACAGAGCCGTCAACAAACTGAACCGAAAGAGTCGTTGCGTCTGCAACCACGTGCTCATTTGTAACGATAAGAAGCTCATCATCATCCTCTCCGACGATGATTCCCGAACCCGAAGCCTCGCTCTCCTGCTCGATCTCCTGTCCAAACCAGGTACGTCCCCTGATGATCATGTCGTTTGTGATGGCAACGACTGCCGGCATATTGTCCGAAGCCACTCCTGAAACATCGGAAACCACCGACCTTGTCCCCGCTGCGGAGGTGGTCGTCACCTTCTTTTCAGTGCTTGAATTTGTGGTGGCTTTTTCAGCCTGGGAGATCACCGGAACCTCTTTTGTGTTTTCCGCTTCACTGACCTGCCTGATGTCAGTCCCCGTAAGGGTTGTCACCAGATAAAAGGCTCCTCCCGCACAGCCCCCGAAGATCAGTCCCAGCGCCACGCAGGCAACTGCTCTTAATAAAAATCCCGGCCTCTTCTTATCTTTTTTTCCACCGCTCTCTCTGCTTCCGCTTCCGTAGCTCGAGCCGCTGTTTCCGTCATATCCCGGAACATGTGCACCAGCACTCTGTGAACCCGAATACTGATAGGATGTATAGTGGGGTCTTCCGTAAGCGCCCTGACTGCCGGAAGTCGTACTCAGTTCGGTTCTTTCTTCGGAACCCGTCCCTGTGCCTGAACCAGCGCTGTTTTCCTGTTCATTCCTGAAATCGTCATACATAATGCTCACCTTCCTTTATCTTTGATCATTAATTGTCCTTCCGGCGGTCCCCATCTTCCGGTCCCGAAAGCTGCCGGAGGATCATTTCCTTCCCTTTCGATAAAGCAAGTATAGGTTTCAATTGTGTTCTAATTGTGACAGAAGTGTTATAGAATCTTGTTTTTCATCAGAAAAACAAGATTCGTATTAGACCGACTCCTGCCAAAGGCAGGGGGAGTCCCGCGGAACGCGGGATTCATGCGTGCATTTCCGCTTTTGCACGCATGAAGTCAAAGAATCTTGTTTTTCATCTCCTTCCGCTTTCTCGCGCATGAAGTCAAAAATTAAAATCTGTAGATCCGGGCCTCATAGGGTCTGAAGATCCCCGTCCCTTTTGAAGGATAGTTGCAAAGCACCAGCCTCCCCTTTTTCATGATCCCGGCATATTCACCGGGGATCCTGACCCTGACATGACTCCTTGAAAAAGAGCAGATGATAAGGAATCTCTCCCCCTCCAGACTTCTTTCATACATATAGATATGCCTGTCTCCCGGAAAGAATTCCCTGTAGTGTCCGAAGATCAGGATTTTACTCTTCTTCCTGAGACTCAGGCATTTCCTGTAAAAATTAAGGATGCTCTCCGGATCCTCTTCCTCCGCCTTTGCATTAACAATGTCATAGTTTGGATTAACAAAAAACCAGGGCTTAACTGCCGAAAACCCGGCGTTTTCACTGTCATCCCACTGGAGGGGAGTCCTGGAAGAATCCCTGCTTGAAAGATGGATCCTCTTAAGCCTTTCTTCAACAGAGTCCTTCAGGTGATATCTGTGATAGTTTGTCTTTGAAGAAACATCCATATAATCGTCAATGGAGCCCAGGCGGATATTGGTCATTCCAAGCTCCTGTCCCTGATAGATGAAGGGAGTTCCCTGCTGGAAAATGTAGCTCACCGCCAGCATCTTTCCGCTTTCCTTCCAGAATTTCGGAACCCTTCTCTTTAATGAAGGATATCTCCCGTCCCCATATCTGCTGATGATCCTGGGATGATCGTGATTTTCAAGATAAAGGGCATTCCATGCCTTTCCGTCAAGAGCCCTCTGCCACCTGGAAAAAGCCCTTTTAAGCTTTCTGAGATCAAAGGGTCTGTGAACATATTCGGTATAGATGCAGTCCGCCATCATATGGTCAAAGGAGAACATCATATCCAGAGACTTCTCGGGGCCCGAAAGGTATCTGAGAGCGGACTTAACCGTGGTCATGGGTCCCTCCCCCAGCTGGAAACAGTCATATTCCTCACAGACCTTCCTGAATTCAGCCATATATTCATGGATATGGGGACCATCCTTATAGTGAGGCATCCCATTAACCACCGGCACAAAAGGAAGCCCGTCGGGCAGCCCCTCCTTCTTGGAGATAAAATTGATCACATCCTCCCTGAAGCCGTCCACCCCGAGATCCAGCCAGAACCTTAAGATACCCTTAACCTCTTCCCTGACTTTAGGATTATCCATGTTAAGGTCAGGCTGCTTTTTTGCAAAGATGTGAAGATAGTACTGCCCTCTCACCTCGTCAAATTCCCAGGCCTTGCCCTCAAGGATCGAGTCCCAGTTGTTTGGCCTGTCTCTCCATATATAATAGTCGCTGTAGGGATTGTCCTTTCCCTTTCTGCTTTCCCTAAACCAGGGGTGCTCATCGCTGGTATGGTTTATGACCAGATCCATGATGACCTTAAGTCCCAGTCTGTGAGCCTCATTTAACACCTTCTTAAACTGGTCCAGATCCCCGTAGTCGGGATGAATGTCCCTGTAGTCCGAAATGTCATATCCGAAATCCGCATTAGGAGAGGGATATAGAGGCGAAAACCAGATCCCGTCAACTCCCAGATCCTTAATGTATTGAAGTTTTTCATAAACCCCGTAAAGATCCCCGATACCGTCACCGTTACCGTCCTTAAAGCTTCGGACCCAGATCTGGTAGAAGGACATCTCCTTAAACCAGTCAGTCTTTCTCATGTTTTAAACCCCTGAACTTTGTGAGCAGTTTCTGTTCGAAAGCATCCTTCTTTTCGGTCATCTGTTCCGTTAAGGCTTCCTTCCTTTCATTCATCTGCTCCGTAAAGGCCTCCTTCTTTTCTAACATATCCTGCTTAAGGGCATTCTTCTTTTCACTGATCTCTTCGATGGTCTCATTGAAGTTCTCCATCATGCCGTCCTTAAGATCCCTGACCTCCGTGAACATCATATCCGTTCCGGAGGTAAAGCGCTCCAGAAGCCTGATAAGGTTGTCCGAAGCCTCCTTTTTCGACGGAAGCAGCCCGCTTTTTTTAAGCTCCACAAGCTCAGCATATCTTTCGTAAGCCAGCTTAACCGCATCATTCCAGGATATATAGATCTCATCCATAGCCCTCTGTCCCGCGGTTCCTGTCAGATCAGGATCAAAGCCGCACTCTTCAAGAACCTTTGCCATTGACTGTGCATTCTCATCGATCAGGAATCCGTTAGCACCGTCAGTGATGCCTTCGGCCGCGCAGGAGTCCTTGATAAGGACGCTTGCCAGACCGCAGGCAGCCGCCTCCCTGACAACAATCCCGTTTGTATCGTAGGTTGAAGGGAACAGAAAAAGACGGCTTGCGGTATTCCAGGCTCTTAAGATCTTCCTGTCATGCTCCGGTCCCGCAAAGATGACCTTGCCGGGCTTTTCCGACACCGCAAAGGCTTCAATGTGTCCGTCTTCATTCTTAACATCAACACTTAAGCCGCACTCTGCCGCTTTTTTGCGCATCTTTTCCGCATCTGCGCCGCCTCCCACAAAGACCATCCTGAAATCCCTGCCCTTTTCGGAAAGGATCTTAAGGGCATCTATGATAAGGGGCAGCCCCTTATATTCCATGATCCTGCCCACAAAAAGGAAGATTGGAAGATCCTGCGGCAGATCAAACTCCTTTGTAACCCCTCTGACAAAGTCCTCTTCCACCCTGCCTTTTTCAAAATCCACTCCGTTTGACACCACCCTGTAATCCCCTTGAAAACCCAGGGATTTAAGATTCTCACCGGCACCGCGGCTGACCGTCCAGACCTCATCGCAGGCTTCGATATTATCAACCATGATCCTGGCTCCCTCGTTCTGAAGTGTCTTCGTCTTAACCGCCCTTGCAATATCCACATCAAACTTTGTGTGATAGGTAAAGACCACCGGAACATCAACATCTCTGTTAAGAGCCCTTGCCATCATGGTGGAGGCCACCGGACAATGTGTATGAATGATATCCGGCTTAAAAAGCTTCATTTTATTAAGAGCCTGTCTGTCAAAGGGATTTCCCGCCCGGTAGCCCTTGACGATCTCCGTGGTGTCAATGCTTTTATACGCCACCACGCTGTAGGGATAACCCTCATAATCCGCATCCGGATATGCCGGAGTTGCCACACAGACCTTCTCACCCATCTTCGTCAGCACATCGGCATAATTCATCACCACATTCGCCACCCCGTCAATGACCGGCGGAAACGAATCATTTAACAGACAAACATTCATTCTGACCTCCTTGTAAATCCGAAAACTCTGTCATACCGGAAAAGCTTCCTGATTTTGAGGAGCCTCTCGAAGCGTCGGCACTAAGGCCTCGTTCTTTGAGGCCTTAGTACCGCTGCGCTGAGGCGCTAACCAGGCAGTGCCTGTTTGCTTAGCACCGACCGTAACGGAGTGAAGACCGGAAGCGAGAGCGATCCCTGAAAACAAATACGTCAGCACAGACGACCGGACGGTATGGACAGACTCGGTAGAACAGTTCGTTTTATACATAAAAAAACAACGACGACACCGAGAAGTTAATCTCGGCACCGCCGCTTCCTACAGAACATAGAATAGTCCTGTTCAATTAGACTTTCAATAGGCAAAACCACCGAAAATTCAACCAAATTTCAGGCTCGTATTTGTATAAACCTCACAAAGGAAAGCTGACCCCTTATTTTTTAAGAGCATCCCTGATCTCCGTAAGGAGCTTAATATCCTCGGGGATCTCCTCGGGCTTTGCTTCCTCTTCCTCCTTATTCTTCTTAGCAAGCTTCTCTGCCTTTTCCTTAAAGGTGTTAAACGCCTTCATGATCAGGAAAAGCACCAGAGCCGTAATAAAGAAATTGATGATAGCCTGAATGAAATTTCCAAAGAGGATGGTAGAATCTCCCACCTGCACACCCCAGGTGGAGAAGTTCACGCCTCCGATGATGATACCGATCACAGGTCCGATAACATCATCTGTAAGAGACGAAACGATAGCCGTAAAAGCCCCGCCGATAATGATACCGACAGCCATGCTCATCACATCGCCTCTGGAAATAAACTCTTTGAATTCTTCAAAAAATTTTTTCATGATTTTGATTCCTTTCTGTTTTTTTCTTATTTTATAATCATCCCTCAAAAATCGCAAGAACCATGCATCCCCTTGTTCATCCCAAACGTTTCCTCTCTGTCATCCCAAACGTTTCCCTTCTGTCATCCCGAGCGCAGCCGAGGGATCTTTATTATTTAACAAACTCTAAGTCTTATATACATCAAAACAATACGCTTTAAATTTGTATGATTATGTATTATAGTAAACATAATATTGTCAAAAAACAGGCATACAGATCAGAATATGTAGCCTGACTTCATGTTTTATACTCATTATTTTGCATTGACGAGATGAATAAATTATTAAATAAGCTTATTGCAGGCCTGATGGTTTTTCTGCTGATCCTTCCGACGGTCACGGTCTTTGCCATCTCCACCACCGATAAGCTCGAAAACGCAAAAAAAGATCTTGAAGAAACCGAGGATAAACTGGATGCGACCCAGGATACCCTTGATCAGTTAAAGGACTCAAAAAAAGCCCTCCAAAGCAGTCTGGACAACCTGAATTCAGAGCTCACCGGGGTCTCTGAGCGCCTGTCCGAAATAGAGGGCAGGATCCACGATAAGGAGTCAGAGATCGCAGTAACGGAGGATGAACTGACTGCGGCCACCGAGGAGGAAAAGAATCAGTATGATTATCTGAAGACCCGTCTTAAGGTCATTTATGAAAGCGGCAACGAATCCTACATGGATCTCTTCTTCAACAGCAAAAGTTTCTCACAGTTCATGAACAAGGCCGTCTACATCGAAAAGATGAATGAATATGACCGGCAGATGCTCGAAAAGATGAAGAACCTCAGGGAAGATACGGCAGCAAAAAAGGCACAGCTTGAAGAAGAAAAAAAGGAGCTTGAATCCATGCGTGCCGAAGTTGAAGCCGAGCAGAACAAGGTTGAAGAACTGGTTGAAAACACTTCAGATTCCATAACCAGCTACGCCGGAGCCATTTCCGAAAAAGAAAAGGAAGCACTCGAATACGAAGCAAGACTCATTGCCAATCAGAACACTATCTCCGCCTTAAAAGAGCAGCTGGCAAAAGAAGAAGAGCTGGCAAGACTCTCACAGTCCATGGCTAAGAGAAATCTGTCCGACATCTCCTTCAACGGAAGTGACCGGGATCTTCTGGCAGCCATAATACAATGTGAAGCCGGAGGAGAGCCCTATGCCGGAAAGATCGCCGTAGGCGCTGTCATCATGAACAGGGTATGCTCCGGAGCCTTTCCGGATACCATAGTAGGGGTTGTCTATCAGCCGGGACAGTTTCAGCCCGTTGCCAGTGGAAGGCTTGCCATCCGTCTGGCGGAAGGAGCAAATGATGAATGCTACCGTGCAGCCGATGAAGTAATGAACGGGGCTAACAACATAGGAAACTGTCTCTTCTTCAGAACCATAGTACCCGGGATCCAGGGAACTATCATAGGAAATCATGTGTTCTATCTCCATTGGACAGGCCGGGAAAGCGGCTATGGAACCGTTGAGGATTCCCTTATAGAGGGTCCTCAAAACGGCGACGGATCGGGAGAGGGATCTCCTCAGCCCGAAAACAGCGAAAGTGGCGAAAGCGGTGAAAATACCGGTGAAGATAGCAGTGACACCGGTGATACCGGTGGTGATGAGGAACAACCAACCGACAATTACGAAGACGGCTGAATCCCCAATGTTATTAAGTTAAGTCAATAAGTACTAAAAAACCTCTTCGTCACCCGCAGTCGGGAACATCGGAGTGGTTTTTATTTGCCTGCCCTAAAAACCCATCATAGATTTCTGGAAATTTAGGGCTGACACCATATATTCCAAATATATTACCATCATGGCATAAGATTAAAGACATTTTCACTCGTTCTTCTTTTGGATGAGTAAGCATATCTTGAGCGGAAGTCTGATACTGACCGATCTGTTCATTCACCGAATGTTTTGCTATTTCACGGAGGCTCTTTGTCAGAAGAAGGCTCTGCCCATCACATTCTCAGGTGCCTGAAAAAAGCCTGTATTATCTCCCTGCACTCCTCCTCCATCACACCGCTTTCGATCTCAACCCGGTGATTAAGCTCCTTCATATCCAGCAGATTTATGAGAGATCCCGCACACCCTGCCTTGTCCGAGGCGCAGGCGAAGACGCATCTGTCTATCCTGGACTGCACTATAGCTCCCGCACACATGGGGCAGGGCTCCAGTGTAACATAGATCGTACACCCCTCAAGCCGCCAGTCTCCCATGACCTTTGCCGCCTTTTTTATAGCCGTGATCTCAGCGTGAGCCAACGCCACCTTATCGGTATTTCTCCGGTTATATCCCCTTCCGATCACCCTGTCCTCAAAAACCACCACAGCCCCTATGGGAACCTCACCCAGAGCATATGCCTTCCTGGCCTGTTTTAATGCCTCCCTCATAAATTTTTCATCATTCATATTTCACTCCTCTGTAAACCACAGATTATTGATTTTTATCAAAAAATCAATAATCGTATTAGACCGACTCCTGCCTAAGGCGGGGGGAGTCCCGCCCGGTGCGTGATTCATGCGGACAATTTCCGTTTTTGTCCACATGAAGTCAAAGATTATATCTGACTTAAAAATTTGCTCATATACCGGAGCAAATTCTAAAGCTTTATTATAATCCTTCCGGATTAATTTCAACAGTTTTTTCTCTTGCCCCTGTCTGCGATAAATGTTAAAATATCCACATTGAAGGACTTTTATAAGTCCTGTCAGGGATCGTTTTTAAGCATTTTAACAATGCCTGAAGCGATCATCAAAGCATGAAGGCGATTCCGCCATGCGAGAGCTGTGGATGGTTATGATTGATCATCAATCATAAAATAAAGCAGTTCCTTCGCATAACCGGATTCCATGTCCGGACAAGCTCATGCTATTCAACATCTAATTTAATAGCAGGAGCTTAAAGACCTCCTGCGAAAACACTTTTTCAAGGAGGTAAGGATTATGAAAAATGAAAACGAAAAAGACAAGCACTACCTGAAGCCGTATGAAGATCTGGATTTTTCCGATGACTTTATGTTTGGCAAGGTTACTCAGGACAAGGATCTGAGCAGGGATCTTCTGGAGTGCCTTCTTCAAAGGGAAGTTGGCGAACTCCAGGACATCACTCCCCAAAAAGAATTTCGTTACACAAAAAAGGGAAAGCCGATCAGAATGGATATGTACAACCGGGATGACAGGCAGGTATGACTTTCCGAGTCGATCAGGGAAATCGCCTCGGAAATCCCGCGTTCCGCGGGACACGCCTTTCGCTGTCGCGAAAGCCTGGTCGAGTACGGTTACCGAATTTCTGATGAAATTCGATAACCTATATGATTCCGAGATGATGAACCAGAATAACAAGTCGATAGAATCCTTACAGCTTCCCAGAAGGACACGCTTTTACCAGTCAGCGATCGATACCGATCACCTGAACAAAAATGCCTCTTACAAAAGCCTTCCGGACAGCACGATACTCTTCATCTGTACTTTTGATCCATTTGGTAAAGCCCTTGCAAAATATACATTTCAAGCCAAATGCCTGGAAGATGACGAGTTGTATCTAAATGATGGAACAGAACGGATATTTTGTAATTGCACATATCAGGGAAATGATATTCCGGAGGAACTGAGACTGTTTTACGAATACATGCAGAGCGGAAAAGCAGGCAGCGACCTGACACGAAGAATTGACAATGCAGTTGTCAGTGCAAAAAAGCGAGAGGAGTGGAAATCAGAATATATGAAAGAAAGAGCTCTTTTAATGGATATCAGAGAAGAAGGTCGAGAAGAAGGTCGAGAAGAAGTTCGGGAAGAAGATAGAATTTATATCGAAAGAGAACGTGAACGCGCCAATAAAGCTGATGAACGCGCCAACAAAGCCGATGAACGTGCCAACAAAGCCGATGAACGTGCCAGTAAAGCTGATGAACGCGCCTCTAAAGCTGAAGCACAGCTGGCAAGATATATTATGACTTTCGGAGAATTAAAGGATTCTTAAAAATTCGATCGACATAATATTTTGCAATTTTCATTTAAACTCACAGCCCCGCGGCTTATGTTAAACCACGGGGCTGTTCTCCCCCCATTATTCTTTATTTGTCACTTTCTGAAAGAATTTGGATCATTAGTTTTGACAATGCTGTTGTTGATGCAAGAAAGCGAGAGGAGTGGAAATCTGAATATATGAAAGAAAGAGCTCTTTTAATGGATATCAGAGAAGAAGTTCGGGAAGAAGATAGAATTTATATCGAAAGAGAGCGTGAACGCGCTAATAAAGCTGATGAACGTGCCAATAAAGCTGATGAACGTGCCAATAAAGCTGATGAACGCGCCTCTATAGCTGAAGCACAGTTAGCAAGATATATTATGACTTTCGGAGAATTAAAGGATCTCGAGGAGGGTTGACATAATTTTTTATTATTCACGAGAAATCTTAGTAAGGTTGACATAACTCTCAACGCTTTCCATTTAAACTCACAGCCCCGCGGCTTTTGATAAACCGCGGGGCTTTCTTTTGTCATTCTTTAATTGTCGGTTTCAGAAGGATTCCGGATCTATGCATTTGCCGATCCTCTTAGGCAAACATCCCTCTGTTATTATTTTGCCTTCTTTACCTCAAGAACCTTGGTAGCTGTGCCGGTACGCTGGTACTTAAGTTCAAGTCCGTCTGTTCCAAAGATTCCATCGGTAGGAACTTTGATGGTGTAGGTTCCAACTTCTTTGTTATTTGCACCTGAATTAAATACAAAACGGTAAACATCCAGCTGGTCTCCAACAGTCCATGCAGAACCATTGTCTGTATAGTACACATCACCTATGTAGCTTGCACCCCTGTAGTTATTGATCGCATTTGCAAGTTCGGCTGCTGCAGTAGCTGTTGTACCGGCTTTTGTATACGTAAGAGTATCCGAACCATTCGGTCTGTAATAAGTAGCTCCTAAACACCAGTCTCTGATATAAGCCTCATAGCGTTTCTTATCGCTGTTATAAACAGGCTCAAACTGCTTAATTGCTTTTTTAGGTGCCTTCTTAAGATACGTATCAACATAGGTCTTATTGATCTGGTTCTTTCCAAAGACAGGTGTTTTATCAAGCTTGCTCTTTGTGCTCTTGCTGAAGCCGAATGAGATGTTGGTATTGTTTCCATCCCACTTAAGTTTGGTAGCCTTCTTGCCCTTCTCATCAACGATCTCAAAATCACTAGCCTTAAGGGTCACTCCCTTGATGGTGAAGGTCTTCTCTACTGTTCCGACATACCTGTTAGTCACGGTCTTACTATCTATAACCTTTCCGTCCTTATCCAAAGTCTGGATCGTCTCGGTGATGGGTTCCGGTCCCCATCCGTTATTGGGAAGGTAGATCGTTAACTTGTATAAGCCGGCATCATCAAATTCATTCTCACCAAAATTCCCTTCTAAACCTTTCCCGTCAGTTACCACATCATCTCTTTCAACCTGACCGGCTTTGTTCACCTTATCAATTTTGTATGTCCAACCGCCACTAAATGAAATCTTCTGCTTTTTTGAATCCTTCTTCTTTGACTCAACCTTGATCCCAAGTTTTTCAAGATCTACCTGAGCCCTGATGGAATTGTCCTTATTAAGCATCAGCGTCTCCCAGTTGACTGTCTTGGGAACAGTCAGCTTAAGCTTGCTAAGATCCTGATACTTGGTCTGGTCATATACGGTAAATTCCGGTGACTCAAATGTTCCTGTGTAGTTTCCGATACCTCTGATCCTTATTTTATAGGAATAGGTCGGTATTATCTCGGAAGCCTTAACAGGAATCCAGCCCATCTCATCGCCATTCTTATCTGAGGTACCATCCTTCCTGTATATGGTCTCGGCATAGTCCTTGCCCTTCTTAAGTGCTACAAATTTCGCCTTGCTGTAGTCAACATCGGTCACATATCTCGGGTCTTTTCTGTCTGCCCACTCCTGAAGGTTAACCTTTGAAGGATACTGCACATTTTTAACTGTATAGCTAACCTTCGCTGCCTTTTTGTCCTTTGCAAGATATGATCCCTTTATGCCCTCAAGACCGGATCTGCCATCATTATAATATTCTCCGAGGCTATCAATATAGCCATTTCCATCTCCCTCGATATTTGTGGGGTAAATATCAAAATAGATCGTAGCCTGGAACTTGCCCTTATATTTTCCTGCGCCCTTGATAATAACCTGAGGCTTCTTTTTCTTGTCCGTATACTTGGGCTTAACCTTATCAGCAAGGCTTGTCTTTCCATCATCCACATAATACACTGACGCATCCTTATTGTTCTTGTAGGAGATGGTATAATCCTTGCCGAAAACAAGCTTTGTTGCTCCTCCGGAATTTGTTGCAACTACCACGCTAAGATCAGCAGCCTCACTGCTCTTGATCTTGGGCAGATTGTAATTGTCACCGTTCATGGTTGCATAGTCTGCAATGTGGTTCAGCCCGTTAAAGAGTACCGGACTGATGGACTCAACATAAACGTTATGTCCGGCGTATGCAGCAACCACAGCAGTAACGCAGTAGTCTCCTCCTGTTACATTAGCATTTCCATCATAAGCATTTATTACTGTCCAATTATTATTAGCACTGTCAAGAGCCTTATATCTCCATCTCGTTATACTATCACCGTCGGTTTCATTAAGGATTCCCTTGCCATCCTTTGTCCAGCTTAAGACCTCCTTGTTTGCTGTAGGATTGATCGTAATAGAGTTGTTATTGCCCTTAAACTGCTCCTTAGTGATCTTCGTTTCTTCATATGCAACAAGCTTGTCGTCAGCCTTTCCGCCGTCCTTTCTGGGATCCTCATACTGAAGCATATAGGTTACGGTGTACTTGGGAAGAACTGTCATGTAGCCTACAGCCGTGTTGATATAGAATCTGTTGGAAAGGTTTGCAGCAAGCTCCTTGCTTCCTGTCTTCTTGATGTCATTCTTTGTTTTAACCGTCTCAATGTTATCAAGATAGAGCTTGACGGGATTATCGTTCCATTCATTCCAATCTGAATCCCAGGTAAGTGTAGTCTCAGTAGCATCCACAAGGTCTGCATTCTTAGCCTTCAGATTAGAATCCGCCATGAGATCAGCGCCCTGGAAGTTTGCTTTTTTGGAGTTATAGTAATCATCGACGACAATATCTGCATCACTGTAATTATCCGCAACCGTAACCCCATCCTGATTGTATCTACCATTTTCGTAATAGAAATTATGTCCAAAGCTGTCCTCATATACATTTTCTATAATGTCGCCGTAAACCTCTGATGAATCCATCTGTCCGCTGACTGTTTCTCCACGATAGGTATATCCGTGTGCATAAATGTCAATAGGTCTGGGCTCGATGAGGATCTTTGCAACCCTTCCGGTAAGATCTTTATTATATTCCCCGTTTTCACTGATTACACGAACCTTGTTTATGCTGAGGTAAACATACTTTCCGGGATCAAGCTCAGCAACATAGGAGTTTTCGGACAGAACCTTCTTTGTGCAGGCCTCATCCTCATAAAGATCACCAAACTCAACTCCAGTTTCACCATCTTCTACTTTGCTCCAATACTTAGTACCGTTAATTGTATAATCATAGTAGATCCTTGCTTTAACGGTCGCATCCGTTGACCCGTAATATGCCTGTCCAAAGAAGCTCACTCCGTCAAATGAGATCGTGGGCGTTATCCCACCGCCTCCTTTATTGGGATTTACGGTAATGGTGTAGGTTGTGTCATAATCAATTATGAAGTTTTCGGAAACCCTGCTTCCAACAGGCCAGGTCAGAGAGTTGGCGCTGACCTTCAGCTTATAAGTCTTGGCTGAATCTGCATTTGAAGAAAGGGATCTTCCATCTCCATCCTCAATGGCTTCCTTCTTGTCCCCGTCTATAAGTTCAAGCTGTCCGCCTGTAATGATTCCGGATTTATCAGTACCATTATAGTATTTTGCATCAAAATATCCCCACGCAATGCCTCTGGTTCCTGCCGTCCTCATGTATGCAAGACCTTCCTCAGACTTCTTGTCAGGATCAAATGCATAAATGTAACTATTAAAAGTATCAATATTACTTGATATGGTTGTGAACTGCGGATCCTCTGAATATGCGTTGAAATCAAAGTCTAAATAATATCTGTTATATTTATCTCTTGTTTCAACGTTGGCTTCATAGTCAGGAACCACCTTCAGTTTAGCCTGCTTAACAGTAAGCTCTACAGCATTTGATGAAATTCCGTCAAGGTAAGGAAGATCCACATCTCCGTCAGCTCCATATACGTTTGTGTATTCATTATCCCTGTATAACTCAAAGAATGCCTTTACAATATACTTGCTGCCTGCCTTGTTAGCACTTAAATACTTAATTTCGCCGTTTGCATTACCATTTTTCAGTGTTTTCATACCGCCAAGTGTTGCCTTTGACAGCTTTTCAATATCCTCAAAGGACATCTTGTTCACACTTGCGGAGTCAATCTTGTTCTCGCTGGTTCCGAGGATGACATAGTTCTTCAGAACACCGACTGTTGAACCATCGATCTGAACAGCTCTGCCAAGATAGTCATATGCACCGGCGACATTATGAGCCCGTATCCCGCCCCATTTATTATCCGTTCCTATCTTAAGCTCATCATAGGTCATGCCCTTCTCGGTGAACTTTGCAGAATAATTACTACCATAGAAGGGAGTTCCCGTGGAATCTGCAGCATCACCCTGGTATACGATCTCTGAAGGGATCGTGATCTCTATTGTTGCAGGGATCTCCTTTGTGATGAAGCTTCCGATCTCAACAGGGTCTGAATAGAAACCATTGTTATCTGCAGCAGTCACATAGGATGCGTTTCTAGCATAGATCTTGTAGGTCTTTCCAACATCATTTGCAGAAATCTTGCTTCCGTCTGCAAGACTGTTAAATACAGCATGTGCAACAGCAGACTTCTGAGCCCAGCCCTTTGCATCCTGTGCAGGAGCTGCTTCTCCATCTTTTACGAGAACGAACTCTATGTCTCCGATTATTACTCCATTATATACAACCGGATCCGCCTCTCCCTTTTTCTGATATTTCAGAATGTTCTTAACAACCTGATCCAGATCTACACCGTCTTTTCTCCAGGCACCCTCAAGCACCTTTCCGTCAGTCAGCTTAACGCCCGAAACATCCGGCTGGGCAGGCTTTGCAGGCATTCTGGTATAGTAGAATTCATTAGTATTTTTATAGTCCCAGAATACGATCTGTCCAAAATTATATCCTTCATCTTTTCCTACATTTATTGTGGAATTTTCTGAAAGAAGCTCAAATTTGCCGCTCTTATAGGCATATACATCCTTATTTACGCTGACTGTAGTCTTATTTGCGGATACTTCCTTTGCAAAAGATTTCGTAAAATATGGAGCAATGCCCCTGATATCAAGTTCATTTAATCCATATAAATTAATCTTTCCCTTAAGTCCTGTAAAGGATGTTGCAGCATTGTCTCCTTCTCCATTGTAGAATTTGTACACATTTCCGGCGCTTACTACTAATTTATCCGGGTTAGTGTTTCCATTTGCAGCAGGTTTGCTGATGTCAACTGTTATTCCTTCATTTACACTGACAGAAGATCCGTCATTATAGAGATAGATCGTTCCGTTTCCGGTAAACTCCACGTTTTTGAGTGCTGTACCAGCGGTAATACTATTAACTCTCTCCCTGTCAGTATCTTCATTATTGGTAAAGCCAACATTACGTCCAACATAAACCTTTGCACCCTCCTCAAGAGTTACGGTGATATTTTTGTTTGCTTCATTCTGAAGGGATGCGATTGCATTCTTTTTAATAGTCAGATTTCCGCTGTTATCTGAAACAACTGATCCTTGAACCTCGTACTGAACAAGGATATTTGAGCTGAGGGTTGTACCTGAAGGTACATATCCGGGAAGCTCATTCCCTTCCGCTGCATCCTCCTGCTCAGCCTCAGCTGCGGGAGCGGGAGCTGCTGCGGGGGCTTCTGCCTTTGCTGCCTCTGCTGCTTCTTCTGCCTTTGCGGGCTCTTCGGCTGCTGCGGGGGCTTCTGTTTCTTCAGCAGCGGGGGCTGTTGCTTCGGGAGCGGGCTCGGTTGCTTCGGGAGCTGCTTCCGGTGTCTGTGCGGGCTCTTCGGCCGCGGGTGTTTCTGCTGCCGGAGCTGCTGCTACGGCAGGGTCTGTGCCTTCAAGGCTTGTCGCAAATACCGACGTATTCATGGTCAGTACCATTGATAATGCCAGGATCAGGCTTAAGACCTTTTTCCAGTTTTTCTTCATAGAATAATCCTCTCTTTCCTGTCTCTCTGTTACTCGTACTAACAGGTAGATGTTTCTTGTTACATTTCCCTGCCCTCTGCTTCCCCGGGCGCATGAATGCTCAGCATTCATAAACGCGCCCAAAATGTGCCAAAGGGCACATTTTGCATACCGACAGGCTTTCTCACTTTGTTCCCCCGGAGTGTGTGATTTTCCGGGTTGTTAAATATTCCATAAGGGCAGGAAGCACCGCCTTGTGCTCCCTACCCTTTGAAACCTTATGAATTCATTTCACTAAGGCTTTCACTTATGTCTTTCTTTCAGGTCACTTAACGATCCCGAAGGATCCTTCAAGTCTTACTCTACTGTCTTGTTAACCTGCTTCTTAGCAAGAACATCTGATCCGCCGAATGCACCGCCATCGCAGCCAACTGCCTGGATGTAGCACTTTCCGCCGACCTTTGCCTTCGTAACAACGAAGTTGAAGTTGTTTCCGCTGATGCTGTTGTTGACCTGTGTAAGAGTATTTCTGCCGTTCTTAACTACCAGCTTATAAGCACTTGCGAAATCAGCATTGGTCATCTCGCCGGACTCGAGCTTTTCGATGTCAGCTTCCTTGATCTTCTTCGGGGCACCCTTGTCAAATGCAACAGTGCAGGTTCCAAGATAAGGATTAACCTTCGTAACATCAATCTCTGTCTCGCCTTCGAAGTTCTTGCCCTTAGCCTTTAACTTAACCTTGTTAGTGTCATTGCTGAAGCTGTCGATGGTGTAGTCACTGTTAGCCTTAAGGATCGCACCCATCTCATCAGTGATAACGATTCCGCCGGTCTTTGCGATCTTCTTAACATCAGTTCCGTCGCCTTCTGCAACATACGCACTCTTAATGTGGATATTCTCATTAAGCTTAGCCTTGTTGATCGTGAAGGTCTTTACGAAAGGATCAGCCTTGAGAGCTGTCTTTGCATCCTTGTCGAAATATGCTCCGTTTGCTGCCGTAAGCTTGGCTGTTGCTGTTCCGGGCTTCTTGTTGTTTGCAAATCCAACCTTGAAAAGTTTCATGCAGTCAGATCCGTTATAAGTATCCTCTACCGCAACAGTTGCGCCTGCCTTAACGAAAGGAACTCCGTCTGTAGGAATGGTCCATTCAGGCTTCATTTCATCAAGCTGAGCCTTTGTAACAGGTGCGATCTTATACTTGTAGTTACCCTTGAAGCCTGTTGCCTTTCCATTAACGACGGCTATGGTCTTGAATGCAACCTTCTTTGCTCCGGGCAGTACATATCCGCCCTTAGCCCTGTAGAGAACTATCTCCTCAAGATCTGTTGCTGAGCTGTCCTTTGCAGCAACTGCAGCCTTGATCTCATTTTCGATGGTTGACTGGTTGGGCTCAAGTGTATCCTCGTTGGTGAAAGGAATAGCCTCGTTTGTTCCGTCCGGCTTGCCCTTGTTGATGTTAACGGTTGTCCATTTAACCTTATCAACGATGTATACGGTCACATCCTTCTCGCCGGTGTAGTTGTTAAGACCCTTAACGGTTACCTTAACTTCACCTTCTGCGTGGATGTCTCCGTCAACCGTGAATGCAACGTCTGACTTGGCTTCTGTCTTGTTGAACTTAAGGGCAGCTCCTGTGTTAACGTTAACAAGGTCGGTCTTTGTGAATACCTTGTCGGCAGTCTTGCTTGCTGCTGCCTTCTTAACTATCCTGCTGTCCACACCGCATCCTGTTGTGATGTCTTCGATGTCTGCAGGATTGATGGAGAAGTACTTCGTTACCGTAGGATAGGTTGCATAGCCGTTCTTGAAGGTGATGGTTACCTGAGGTGCCTTCTTGTTGATGTCTGCGCTGGTCTTGCCTTCAAGGCTGTATGCATTCTTGTTGTTCTTATACTTAACAACATAGTCATAGTTCTCAACGAGCAGTGTGTCGCCAACCCAAACCTGAAGGTCAACGTCGCCGCTGTTCTTCAGTGCTGTCTGACGGGTCTTCTCCTTTGCGGCATCCGTTCCGGGACGGTTTGCGCTCGGGTTCTCAAACTGCTCATGATAATCTGAAACATGGTTCAGACCTGTGAAGGTGATGTCATCTTCGTTTACGATGGTTACTGCAAGTCCGTTCTTAGGATCGAATCCGATGACACCTTCCTTAACGTTTGCGTTATAAACCACGCCGTTGTCTGAGATCTTGTCTTTTCCGGAAACTGCCTTCTTATCCCTCATCCAGGATACGAATGTGCTTGATCCATTAAGGACGATCTCGTTTGCAGATGCGTTATCGCTTGTCTTAGGAAGTACAACCTCTGCTGTTACATCATAGACATCGCTTACATCCGTCTGCCTTGCGTACTTATCTGCAGGAGGGAACTTCTTTGCTGCTGCTGAGCTTACGCTTGCTACGAATGCTGCTCCGCCTGACTTAAGTTCCTTCTTCTGAAGCTCTTTTCCTTCATACTTAACAGCCTTAAGTGCGCTGCCCTTGAAGGCTACTTCGTATACAGGTGCTACATAGTATCCGAATTTCTCTGCATTGGTCTTTGTGATCTCATAGTTTGCTGCGTTCTTGGAGAGTGCATCTGCAAGGGTTACGTTAAGACCATAGTCCTGACGACCCTTGATCTTTGCCATGTCTCCCTCTGCCTTGTACTCAACTGTTGAGAAGTCGGGTTTAACATCCTTGATGTAATCATCCTTCTCTTCCTTAACGCGAGCCTCATAAGCTGTTCCATAGAGATCCTTAATGATAATCTCCTTCTTGTCGATCGCCTTAGCCTCAGCAAGGTCTGCACCCTGAACTGAGAAGAAGTTCCTCTCTGCTGAAATGTTCAGAGGCATCTTGTTTACGCTTACTGTGACTGCATTTGTCGAAGGTGCCTGTCCTACGTCACCGAGGTAGAACCTTGCTGCGAAGGTGCTTCCTGCTGAAAGAGTCTCTACCTTTTTGAATTTCTCGGCAAAAGGCTTAACTATGTTTCCATCGCTTGAAACTGACTCGCCATACTGTGCAACGAGGTTATAGGCCTTCATAGAGATACCATCAAGTACAGCGTCTGCCTTGTCAAGGAAGGTATACTCATCCAGTCCGTAGTAGTAGTCAGGAAGAGTAACCTTGATCTCGGAATCCTTGTCACCAACAGGGAAGGTTCCGTTCTTTAAGGTTATGTTGATTGTGTTGTGAGCCTTAATTTCATCTTTTGCATAGTTTGTTTTTGCATCGATATCATTGATCGAAATGAGCCACTTGCCCTTTGTCTTAAGATCTACCGCAGGTGTAGCGCTTCCGCAGGTAAGTGTTCCGGCAGGTGAGAACTTGTCGTTTGAAGATACGGAATAGGTTCCATCAAATGCTTTTGCATAGTCCTCAATGAGGGCTCTTGTAACCTGATGATCTACTCCACCGATCTTAACATTCTGACCCGGAACTGCATCCCAGCTTACCATTGTTCCGTCGATTTTGTCGTTAACAAGGAAGCCATGTCCATCTGCGTTTGCTTCAATGGCAAAGTTAGCTGAAATACCAAGGGTTACATTGCCAACTTCTCCGTAGCCTGAGAATGTAGAAGTGCCGTTGCCCTTCTTAAAGCCGTATACATAGTAGGTCTGACCCTGCTCAAGATCATCCTTTACACCATTGGTGCTTGTAACCTTAAATTCACCGGTCTTGTTCTTGATGTAGTAATTCAGTCCTCTATAGAATTCAGCTGTGTTTCCGGACTCGGAAGATACTGCATACTCGGTGTCAGCATCAAAGTTTGAAGGAGTGAAGTAGTTATAGTGATAATCACCAATTGCTAACGTAGCAGGTTTTTCAAAAGTAGCTTCATCGAAACCATATATAGCATACTTTGTCTTAACATAGTCTGAATCGGTAACATCAAAAAATACAGCTGCCTTATCTGCCACATAGTCAAATACATCTCCTGCTGTATCCTTCTTAAATTCCTGAGGAGTTTCAAGCATTCCCTGGTATTTTGTACCAAAAACATAGACTGCTGATGCATTATCACTGAGAGTTAAAGTGACATCATTGTAGCTGACCTTTGCATATCCTGCAGGTTCTTTATTTACCCAAACTGCTGCGAATACTTCTGCCCCTTCAGGAATAACATTAGGACCAGCTCCATTAACTGATATCGCACCCTTATCAACAACCAAAGGTGTGATACCGGTCGCTGTATCTGATGTCTTAACATCATCAAGCTGATTTCCGCTCTGGCTGTATACGGTAGGATCATTAAACTTCGTACCGATCTTGTTGGTGGAAGGAACGAAAGTAACCTCACCAACTTCATCTCCGCTTATAATGATCTGATCAATAGTATCAGCACTTTCACTCTTTGCCTCTAACGCTATATCAACACCCTTCGTTACATTTCCGCTAATCAAAAGCTTCGAAGGATTAGTATCATTTACCCATACTTCAAGCGGAGTAGACTCGCCATTAGTCTGCCGGGCACTCCAAATACCATCCTGTGATACCCATCCAGTTGTAGGAACTTCTGCACGGGAAATAAGCTCAAGATAATCGTATCTAGTCAGTGTGTTATTTGTTGCTTTATTCCTGATCAGGACATACTTTGTCTGATTAGGTCCAGCAAAGTTAACAGATATTTCTCCACCTTTTATCTCTTTCCAGCCTGTCTCAGGAGCAAAATCGATGAGGTCTTTCTCATCCCCTCTTTCACCCCACTCCTCTTTGCTATATACGATATAATGTGTTCCCTTTGTTACATTAACGCTGACAACCTTGGATGTAGCTGAAGCTACAGCAGCATCAACTGAAACACCCTTTTCAGGGATAGAATTAAAGGTTACAATGTCTACGCTTGCAAGATAACCATTAGCACGTCTTACAAAGACAACTACTTCAGATATTCCAGAATCACCAATGTTCTCAAGCTTAACATCTTTGCTTTCAACACCCTTGTAGAGAGGAGCAGTTGCTAAACTAGCATTATAAACCTCAGTTACAGTCTCATTGAAAGATGCTGACCACTTGTCAACGGAAACGGTCATGCTAACAGGAGAATCCTTGTAGATCCACGTTACATCAAAGTCACTGTTTATTGTTAATTTATGGTTTAATTTGTTAATAACTCCACTAGTTTGTGAATACACATAGCCTTCATTCAATGTGATTTCCCAACCTGTTAATTCATCTCCTGTATCATTTCTATATATTTTTCCACCATTATATGCAATAGCATTTCCCGATAGAACAAGCGATTTCAGACTGTCAATGCTTACTGCCGAATCAGCAGAAATATAGATCTTATTAATAGAAGGAGCTTGTCCGTCCTTAGCTTCAACTACTATCTGCTCATTTCCAACTATCGTTCCGTTCACACTGATGATGTAATCAGCGCTTGTAGAAGTAGGATCCTTCTTAGCTACCTTTGCAGTGTTAGTAGAAAGTGCTCCGCTTGAAGCTAAAAAGTAAACCTTAAATTCATCTGTTTCTGTCTTCCAGTCAATAGCCTCACCGGCAGCCTCCTCAACCTCAGCTGCAGGAGCTGCTTCTGCGGCTTCCTCTTTTACCTCTGCCTCGGAAACTTCTGCTGCTGCTTCCTCAGCCTTGGGAGCTTCCTCTGCGGGAGCTGCCTCTACAGCCTCTTCCTTTGCAGGCTCCTCTGCTGCGGGAGCTTCTGCTGCAGGTGTCTCTGCTGCGGGAGTCTCTGCTGCAGGTGCCTCTGCAGGCGCGGGCTCTTCTGCTGCAGGAGCTTCTGCTTCAGGAGTCTCTGCAGGCGCGGGTGCTTCTGTCTCAACTGCAGGAGTGGCCTCGGGAGCCTGAACTTCTGCTGCAAAAACAGAGGTATTCATTGAAAATACCATTGCAAGTGCAAGCACCAGTGATAAAACTTTTTTCCACTGTCTCTTTCTCATTTTCCTTGTCCTTTCTAAAAATTTTTTTGGATTTTTTTGAGTGGTGCAAGAAATGCCGGTCCTCCGATCTCGTACACCGAAAAACCTGTCCGGCCTCAGGGCTCGTACCTCCTTCAACCTTCACTCTTTAGGATGACACCCAGTGTGATGATGTCATTTTTAAGATTTAAGAGGGCGGCTCACACTTCCGCCCTCTTAAGGGCACACATTCCCGGATGATATGTTTTTATACGGGAATATTGATGGGGAAAATTCCCCACACTCGATTCCCATTCTACCCCCCCGAAAAATTTGTCAAGTCCCGGGTTTTTTCCCTCAACCATGCGCCTTTCAGAAGATGCCCCTCTCGCAGGGCGCATAAAATCAGCTCTTTCGGAGACAACAAAAAGAGACAGGTTGAATCCTTCGCACACAAAAAAACGACCCCTTTCGGGGCCGTTGGTGTTGCTAAAGATAGATCCCTCGGCTTCGCTCGGGATGACAGGGAACCCGGGACGACAGAGGTCATGGTACAACAGAGAACACTGGGCAGCAGAAGGCATGGTAGGGCAAAGAAATCCTCACGCAGCCTTCATGGCTTCAAAGATTGCCGAGATCGTTCCGGAATCGGTCTTTCCAACCCTGTCCTTCATTCCCAGGACCGCCATGCAGGTCACGGCCCGGATCCTGTTTTGAAGGATGGGATTGTAGGGACTTGCGGAATATGCAATGGAGGCCGCCATCCTTAAGCCCGTGTCGGTCACAAGCTCCTCCCTCTTCTCATATCCCTTGCCGGCACAGATGATGTCAAGCACATTGTCCTCCCTGACAAGGTCTGTCTTTCCAACCTCTTCCCTTCCAAAGGCTTCTCTTGCTCCTCCGATGATCCCCTTAAGGGTATCAAGACCCTGGGAGGTATTTCTGTAGTAGTCATCAAGCATGTCCTGGTCATGCAGCACACGGACGCAGTAGAGGGCAAAATCCACCCCGGCCTTGATGGCCTCGCTGACGATCTTTGTGGTGGTGGGATCAGCCCCGGAAAGATTTGCGGCAACAACCCCCGTCTGGATCACAAGGTTAGCCACATCCCTGGAGATCTCGATCCCCTGAATGGTCTCGGAAACCTCAGAGGCCATCCTTTCAAGATCCAGATGGTGTTCGGCAGTCCAGGCGGAGAGCTTTTGCTGATCCTCACTCTGGTGCTCTTTGGCCTCGGAAAGCCTGCTTTCATCCCTTTCCTTAACCTCCCGCTTTTCGGCCCTTTCCTCCGCATCATCCAGCAGACCCAGCTTCTTTGACCTTTCGGCAATGTCAACAAAGGACTCCAGATATACCTTTGCGGTGTTTACAACTGCCCCTGCAATGACCATCTTCTCCCTGAAGGAAGCTGTAAATTCCCTGACATCAACCAAAGCCTTGTAGACCTTTTCGGCATTTTCCTTTCCCACCATGCCCTCGATGATCCCGGAAAGATAGGTCTTTGCAGCATTGTCGGCAGCCTTCAGCCTTTCATCATCCGTAAGCTCCTCATCCTTTGCCGTCCAATACTTATGGCTTTTAATGTCATCATCAGTAAATTTATAGTCCTTTGGAACCTCGCCCTTCTTCACCAGCTCTTCAAGCTTTGATTTCTTAAGCTTTTCAAGCTTCTCTTCCTTAAAGATGGCATAGCTGTCCTTAAGGGCACCCTCCACCCAGGGCATGGCTGTCCCGCCGGCTGCATACCTGGCAAAGCTGTCAATGATGAGGACCTGGGTATGTTTGATCACATCCCTGACCTTGTCATTAACATAGGGAAGTCCCTTTGCAACCCCGAAGACCTCCTTTGGCTTTTTCATGGTCTTCTTCACGGAAACGATGGTATCCCTGATGTCCCCGAACCTCTTTTCCGTCTTAAAGCCCGCGATCTGCTCTTCAAGCAGGTCCTCCTTTTCCTCCTCCTTTTTGGCCCCGGAGGGTCTTGACATCTGGGAGGGAGCCGGGATCAGATGATTGATGAAGCTTCCCATTTCGGCAGCGCTTTTTTTCATGAGTTTGGCGTCACTGAAGATGGAATCGATCTGTGCAATGGTGGCATCAATGCCGTTATGGGCCGCATCGATCTGTTTTTTGGCCTTTTTGTCGGCATCCTCATTTTCCTTGCCGGGCTTAAACTGATAGAGCTTTGCGGAGCCTGTCTTCCGCCCGGTCTTGCCGTCAATGAGGGTTTCCTTTATTTCCTTAATTGTTGCCGCTGCACTTTCAGGCATGATGAGGGCTGCCGCATCGGTAATGGTTCCCGCAATGTCCCCCACCTCCAGTTCCAGACCGAAGATATCTATCTTAAGATCCTTAAGGACGTTGGGGCCTGCAAATTCCAGTCCCCTCTGGACTCCGAAGCGGAAGAACTGGTTTCCGGTGTTGTGGATGTTCTGTCTGAGGACACTGTAGTCCATCTTCATGTGTCCGTGCTTTCCGATGTCTCCCGCAGACCTGTAGAGCTCGGCATTGCCCTCGGAGATCTCCAGCTCATAGGAGGCACGGTTAACAAACTGAAGGGCTCTGGTAAAAAGCTTCCAGTCGATTGCCGTTTTCCTTTGAAAGACAAACAGCCTCTCCCCTGCCAGGGCCTTTTTAACATCGCTTATGGAATCAAAGTCCGAGGTGTCGTCCACCTGGGTCGAAAGCAGGGACCTTAAGGCATCATAGTGGGCAGTCTCCGAAAGGGTGATCCCCTCATTTCCGCCCCTGGATCTATCGATAAATTCATCGATAAGCCTGAACCTTCCCACCTCATTGGAATAGGATCTTTCTGCCGAAGCCCTGAAGATGTTCCTGTAGAGATTCCTCTTTGAAATGTCCAGCAGGTCCCTCTGGCCCAGAACCCTGAAAAAGAGCTTCTTCTGTTTGGGAGAAAGAGCCTCAAAGCCTCCGTAGGCAAGGAGAGCCCCGGGATTTTCCCCGGAATCCGAATCCCTCTTTGCCTGCTCCTTTAGGAAATCCGTGAGGGCAGTCTCATCCATGGATCTGTTGCCCTTAAAGCGGCCGAATTCCTCAACGGCCCTTTGGTTGCCGCTGTTTTCAATATAGTCCGAAGCGTGCCTCACCGCATATCTTGCAACGGAATCCTTCCTTGCCTCGTCCAGAAGATCCAGGGCCCTTTGAAGAAGCTCCCAGTCCACCAGCCCCTCCCTGTCAAAGGAGGCCTGGTCCAGGTCGCTCCTTAAAAGCCTTTCGTCTCCCAGCTTTCTGTCATCATTGATCTTAAAGCTTAAGCAGGACAACAGGGCATTGAGGCAGGAGCCGGGACTTGCAAAGGATCCCAGATCCGAAAGCTTTTCATCATCGGAAAGCATGAGCTTGAGCTCTTCTCTTTTATCCTCATTAACCGCTTTTGTCTCATCCCTTGTGCTCACATCAAGGGCAGTCCTGTTTTGAAGGACTGCGATGAGCCTTAAAAATTCAACCCTGGAAAGCCTTTTCATCCTCCGGCTGACATTTTCGATCCTGTCAGCCTCAGCCATTGCCTGTCCGTTCTTAAGGGGGGCAAACCACCCCTTCCCGGACTTTTCCATGATCTTATCAAAGTCCTTTTGCATATAGGAAAAGAAGCCGGCCCTGAGCTTTTCCGGACTCCAGGTCTCATCCAAAACCAGAGACATCTCCCTTGCCTGCTCATCCTTGCCCAGAAGGCCTGCATCGATGATGACCGCAGAGGGATCCCCTGCCCTTTCGATGTCCTTTTCATCGGGAGAATATCTCCGCTTAACAATGCCTTCGGCAAATTCAAGAGCCTTGTCATAGGCAGTGTCGCTGAGCTTCACTCCTGCTTCATTTGTAAAGTCATAGCCGTAATTTATGAGCTTGTAGTAGCTTTGGGCATAATCCACCTTAAGGTCATAAGCCTGGCCTTCAAGATACTTTTTAACCTCCACAAGTCTCAGTCCCGCCTGGTCCTTTTCAAGCTCCCTGCAGCCAAGAACCCTTGCGCTTCCCCCCTGAAGACCAAGGGCGGTCTTGTCCATGAGCATAAGGGCCAGGGCAAAGAATTCCTTTCCCTCATCACTGAGCTGCCTGTATTTTTTCCTCTGTCCGGGCCATCCGTAGGTCTCAACCGTCCTGTCGATAAGCCCCCTGCCCGCAAAGGAGGTGTAGTTTCCGTTCTTTTCACTAAAGTCCTTATATGAGACGGCCTTTTGTGAATAAACCACAGCCTTTGTCTTAACCCGGTCTGAAAGGATCCCGTCTATCCTTGTCTGCCACAGGTTCCTGTTAAAGACAGCTCCCTCATTTTCGTCTGTAAGCTCCTCTAAAAGCTCGCTGTTAAAATACTGCCTGAGATTTTCCGCATTGAAGCTGACTGACCTTTCATCCAGTTCCTTAAAGTCCGGGGATTCATGAAGCCTTTCAACCGCAAGGTTTTGCAGCTCGCTGACCCTTGTAAGGTACCTCCTCCCCCTTGAGGCAAGGACCTTAAAGTCCTGTCCCTTAAGACCCATGCCCGTTGAAAGCAGGGCTCTTAATTCCCGGCTCAAGCCCAGCTGCTCCTGCCTTAAAGCGGGATAGGAAAGCTCAAGTCCTTCAAGGGCCTTAAGCTCCCTGTAGTTTTTCCTGAAGTCCTCAAACCATTTTCCCCTGATGGTTTTCCGGGACCTGTCGTGGTTTCCGCTTCCGTCATCAAGGAGGAACTTCTTCTCATTTCGGTAGATGTAGACCAGCATGAGATTAAGCTCATCCTCAGAAAGGGGCTCCTCTCCCTTTTGCGAGTCCTTTAGGATGAGCCTGGCATCCACAAGCCACCTGGCATTTTCCTCCAGGGTCTTAAAGCCGTCGTTGATCAGCTTCCTCACCACAAAGTGGACACCGGGTGTCCTGTCAATTGCCTCGTCATACCAGGTGGTGGCATTCTTTTCCACCAGGCAGTCGATGATGAAGGGGTCAAGATCCGGACCCAGATATCCCAGCCTTTCATTTAAATGATCCCTTGCCACCTGCCAGGACCTGTGGGAAAGATCCATCTCATGACCCGTTCCCAGGTTGACAAGAGCCTTTTTTGCAAAGGCCTGGCCTATGGCCTTCTTCATGGTCTCACTGTAGCCGAGGAATTTCCGTCTGGCCTCGAAGGCCTTTTTTGAATCCTTCCTTTCCTCAGCCTCGGTCCTGATGGACTCGATCAGGGCAGGGTCGATCCTCTGACCCTCAGAAGCCTTTAAGGCCGCCTGCTTTTTTTCAAATTCCTCTGCATACCTGAAAAAGAGCCTTTCAAATTCCTGTGGAGAATTCTCTACAAGCCTTTCCTTTACAAACTGGCCAAACTGCGCCGCAAGGATCTCCTTTTCCTTCTCATCCGCACCGTAAAAGGATCCCGAAGGCAGATCCAGTCTCACCTTAAACATCTCATATGCACTCCGGGCGTTGGCATCATAATTTTTAAGGGCCCTTTCAAGCTCCTCCCGGATGCCTTTTTGGGACTTCAGGCTTTCAAACCCTGTCTTTTTATCAAGAAGCCTCTTTAAGACGATCTGGCTGACCCCGAAGATCACCCCGGTTCTCTGCCTGATCTCCTTTTTGTCTCCCTTAAGACTTTTTACCAGAGAATTCAGGGCATCATCAAAATTCTGCTGCAAGGACCTTCCGTCACTTCCCTTTTCGGTGAAGACCTTCCTTTCAAAGACATCGATATCCCGCTTAAAAAAGGCCGCATTCCCGGTCAGCTTTCCGCTGAAGATATCCCTGAATTTTTCATCAAGATACAGGGAAAGAACGATCGATCCCACAGAGGATGCCTTAAGTGCCCCCGCAAGAGTCCCGAACCTTTCCTCCAGGTCGCTTCCCACAAAGGCCATGAATTCCCGCCTTGTAAGGCTCATGACCTTTTCATAGAATTCCGGTGTCTGCATAAGGAAGGGTGCCAGGATCTCAAACCTGCCTCCCTTAAAGCTCTTAAGATAATTCAGTCTCTTCTTATATGTTATTGCCTTAAGCCTTAAGGACTCACCGGCAGGCACCCCGCTTTCCGTAAGATCCCTGACCTCCTGCATTTCCCTGCTTAGGGCGGTTTTATCCTCGAATTCCTTTTTCTCCTCCTCAAGGATCCTCTTAAAGACCTCCTCATCCGAGCCCGCATCCAGACAGACCGTCCTTAAAAGAACCCGTCTTTTAACGGTCACATCCAGATCCTTGTCATTTTTAAGCTCCAGCAGCCCGGCAGCATTTTTGCGGAGGTTTTCCCTCATGACTGAAGCGATCTTTTCTATGTCCGTCCCCTTAGCCCCCTCAAGCAGGGCAAAGGTCTCATCATCGGCAGAAAGCCGGGACATGAGATTTTCGTTTAAGTAGGCGATCTCTTCTGGCTCAAGGACGGCTTTGACCTCATCCGATCCAAGGAACCTGTCCCCCAAGATGCCCTGGGTAAAGCCTATGGATTTTACGTTTTTTACAGGAACCTGTTTTTTATATTCACTGCGGGAAAGCTTAAGACCGGGCTGATCCTGCCCGAGGATCCGGTCAAGCTCAAGGGATATCTTCTGCCTGGACATAAATCCCGCTCTTTTTTCAAGCTCTTCAACTCTTTTCCACTGGGCACTGCTTAAGCGCCTGCCGTCTGTTCCCCCGGCATTAAGGGTCTTGTAGAGGAATCTGAACCTGTCCATAAAGGATTCGGTCCTTGCAATCATGCTCTCATAGTCAAGCTTTGTGATGGCATCCGCATCCCCCTTTGAAGAAAGGACATCCGCAAGGGCATCCCTCAGATATGCCGGCACCTGGAAGTTATACATGGCCCTGCTGATCCTTCTTTCCGCCTCTGCCTCGGCGGGGACAAAATAGTCGGCGGCAGTGATGAGCTGCGATGCCCTGGCATAGACCTCAAACTCACCTCCGAAGATGAGGACAGCCCCCAGCCTTTCCTTAAGCTTCTCCACCAGGCTTTTTTTGCCCGTAGCCGACCATCCGGTCTCATCGGCCATCCTTTCAAGGATCCTTGTGTTGTTTTCCTTCAGCTGTGCGATCTCTGCCACCTTTGCCGAAAAGGTCTCATTGTCATAGTCAGAAAGCAGCAGATCCTCGATCTCTTCCCTTTCCCACAGGGCTTCGTCTGATTCTTCCGCCTTGACGATATCCGCAAACTCTTCCTTCCTTTCACTGATCCTGGTCAGACGGTCACTGTTTTTTTCATAAAAGCCCCTTATGCTCTCATCGATAAAGAGCCTGAATTCCTTAACCTCCGAATAGATCTTTTCCTGCTTTTTGGGATCCTCCTTAAGCCTTGAATCTATGTAGTCCCTGAGCTCCTTTTTAAGAGCCGGAAGCCTTAAGGTCAGCTCCGGATGCTCGTCACAGACCATGGAAAGGGTCATGGTGTTCGCAACAAGAAGCCTGTTCTTATCCTCCAGAAACCTTAAGAGAACCTCCCTGTCACCGGCAAGCTCCTCCTTCCCCCTGACTATCCTTGAAAGAACAGCCTTATATTCCGGATTGTCAAGAAGCCACCCCTTGATCTCCTTTCCGGCCTCTTCCGAGCTGAAGGCGCCGGTTTCTATGATGAGATCCACATCTGATTCCGTCTCCTGTCTTTCCTCGATCTCGGGTCTGACCACATCCCTTTCGATGAGGGTGTTCATCTCCCTCCTGAGTCTTCCCAGAAGCTCCACCAGTCTCACGCTCATCCTGTAGCGCTCGTCACCCTTGTCCGTGAAGTGAAACCATTTGGTGTGGGATGAACAGTAGTCCAGGGCAGTCCTTTCGGCATATCTGACCACATCCCTGTAGTCAGCGATGGAGTTTTCGGACTTCACCGTCCCGTATTCGGTGACTCCGTTCCTCATCCTGAAAACATCCGCCAGGGCCCGCTCCATCCTGAGGTAGGACATGGACTTGGACTTTGTGTCCTTTTTCATGTAGTCAGAGATCTCTCTTAAGGAATAGACCGAAACATCAAATTTAAATCCGCTCTCCTTAGCCTCCTCCCTGACCTTTTCATCGAAGATTTCAACAAAAAGACCTGCGGCATCCTGGGCTGAAAGGAGATCCTGTACCTCCCGGTGCTTTCCTGCCAGTCGGTCAACGTATTCCTCATCCATTTCCTTAATTCCCGTCTTAAAGGCCTTTGGATCCTTCTTTCTCTTATGCCAGGAAAGAACGGCATCCACATATTCAGGGGAGATCTTTTCCCCCCTTTTCCAGGCGGTCTTCATATGCTCAAGGGTCTCTTCGGTGTAGTCCTCATCCTTAACGGAAACATAGTAGGGGGAGGTTATGATGACCATCCTTTCTTCATATGCAGCCTTAATGTCCTTAAGACAGAGGAGCTTTCTGTAAAGCTCCGGGTTTTTGGCAAGGTCTTCATGGCCGCCCTCATCCAGCTTCCTTAAACAGATCTCTGCCTTCATGAGCTGCTGCATTTTTTCTCCGAATTTATCCACCAGGTCCTCGTCGCTTTCAAAGGAAAATTCCCGAACCTGATAAAGAGCGACTTCTTCTGCAAGCTCATGCAGTTCCTTTTCGTTTTCGGTCTGTGAAGCGATGAGATCCGCCACCTTTTCGGATGCCCTGCTTGAAAGCATCCTCTTTTTTTCAAAGGAATCCTTCCTGTCCTTAAGCTCCTTGCTGCCCAGTCCCCCCTGTCCCGTCACCAGCCTGTAGTTTTCATCGATGTTTTTTCTGGTCTTTCTGACGGCAGAATCCTTTTCGATCCAGACCTGGTTTCTGAAGTCGCTGCTTAAGATCTTTTCAAAGATCCTGGTGTTGCGGTCAAAAAGGGAGCTCCTGCTGACACCGAGATTTTCAAACCCGTTGACTAAGCTTCGCTCTCCGAATCTTTCATCCAGTCTCCGGCTCTTCCTGTCAATTGCTTCGCTCAGCTTTTGCTGCTGAACCCTGTATTCCTCATCTCCCTGACTCATCGATAAACCACCTCACAAAATAATTTCCCCATGTCATCCCGAGCGCCCTACTCCCTCTGTCATCCCCCCAGCACCCTGACCGCATGGCTGACATAGCCCTTCAGCACCAGGTTTTCCTTCTTCTGAACGATCCTGTTCACAAAAGAAAGCACCTTCTCATTGGCACACACAAATTCAAGCCTGATATCCCCGGGAAACATATCTCTGATGGCCCATATGAGCGCAACAAAAAGCTTTCCCGGCCTTGCCGGCTTGTCCTTTTCCCTGTTCAGGATAAGCTCTATCCTCAGACACCCCTCCTCCTGTGCTGAATTTGCTATGAGACAGGCCGAAGGCATCCCTTCCTCATCGATATATACGAAGCTCAGTTCTTCCCTGGCTCCGATGACAAGCTCCGGATAGTTAGCCTCATTGATAAGGCTGAGAAGACGTTTTTTTTGTTTAAGACTCAGTTTTGAAACAGGCAGACACCGGTCATCGGGATTCCCAATGCCTGCAAGCTCCTGTGACCTTAAAACATTCTTAAGCATAAGAGAATAGACGGGATGTCCTTTTGATATCAGAAATCCGTTTTTCAGGAAAAATTCTTCAAGCACCCCCTCAGGGTCAAAGAAAAAGGCCTCCGCAAACAAAAGCCCTGCCGACCTTCCCATGTCGCAGGCTCCCTGAAGAAGGAGGGAGCCCCCTCCCCGGCATCGATAGAGCGGATCCACATATAGGGATCTGACAATGAGTCCCACTCCGTCCGTATCCATATAGCTCCTGCCGATCTCATCCCCGTCGTCGCTGATGAGCATGGCTCCGATAAGCCTCATCAGCTCCCCTTCACCGCTTTCCGAAATTTTTGAAAGATACATTCCTTCTCTCCTGAAAAACAATATTGTTACTACTCATTACTGTTCAGTCCCAATGTCAATTAACCCACAGATCATAAAGATCCCTCACATCCGTTCGGGATGACAAAAAGTTCAGATCCTTGCGGACAATTTCCGCTTTCGCCCACAAGAGGTAAAAGCAAATGTCATTGATTCTGTCCCCTCTTTCCAGAACCACACAAAAAGCGGCAGATAATGCTCCCTTGAAATGTCCATCAAAAGAGTATGTCTGCCGCTTTCCCCCTTCACCGGAATTAAGCACCGTGAAGGGTTCCCGGGTTTCATTCCGTCATTTTTCTCTTTTTGTCATCCGGCATAAACACAACCACTGCACAAAGAGCCAGGCTTAAGATCGTCACCAGGAGGATCCACATGCTCCTGTTTTCCGGCGAGAAGAAGGCATAGAATCTGTTCTTCGGCATGATGACAGTTTCATCCGCCGCGCCCGGCAAAATCTCCTCGGCTCCTGTTCCGAAGGCTGTCTGATCCGTTAAGGCATCTCCCCTTAAGACCACCAGATAGTCGGAAGCATGCGTAAACTCGAATTCCGTCCTTCCATTATCATCAACAGGAGAGGAATCCACGAAGTCGATCCTTGCTCCCGGTGAATTATAGTAGTAGAGATTTGCATACATCCCGGTGTTTTCAACTCCGAAGGGCAGGCTTAAGATCGCCTTGCAGCCAAAGTCACCGTCATGCTCCAGGCTTATGGTCATGTGAGGATAGATGTCCGCAACCTTGTTGACCATATCCGCCGGGATGTTTTTGGTATCCTTCCTGATCCTTAAGTCCAGATCCTCAGTGGGTTCTTCGGTAAAGGAAAGTCCGTTCATCGCCCAGATGCAGTCGTCGTTCATCAGGAAATATACAGTGATGTTCCTGTTGGCAATATATTTCAGAAGCTGAACCGGAACCACCGTCGCCCCGTTCATCTGGATGTAGATCTCCGAAGCCTCTTTAGCCTTTACCGACTCTCCCCCGATCCTGTTCCAGCCGGAGGTCAGCTCTTCACCCTTTGCGATCCCTTCCGTGGCATCCACGATAAAGGGTATCCTTGAAGGCATGGGCACTGTGCTTAAAATATCTCCCGATTTCTTTGTACCGGAGTTTATTCCGTTCTGCTGCCTGTAGGAATCCGCAGCTGCCTTTGCCTTATCCTTTGAGCTTGCGCTCTTTCCCGAGGAGCCCGACTTTGACCCCGACTTTGAGGACGCACCCGAACCGGACGAGGAAGATCCTCCCGCCGCCTTGGTGGTCGAAAATACTGCGGACTTAACCTCGCTCAGATTCCCGGCCTTGTCCTTGATGATCCCGTAAACCTTATAGGTGTTGGAGGCAGCCAGCCCCTTAACCTCAAAGGTATCCTTTTCGCTCCTCGTTCCCGAGGCCTCAACAGCCTTATTGTCCGGTGCCTCCTGATCGGCCTTTTTAACCAGGGCATAATATTCCCCGATCCCGCTTTCATCATCCGTTCCCTTCAGGGTCACGGTAAGGGACGTATCCTTGATCTTGGAGGTCTCGATGCTGTTGTTCTTCGGAACAATGGTATCGTGCCACACTCCCTCTGTTGAAACATAGCCCAGATTTCCGCTGTTATCGGAGATCCTTGCATAAACGTAGTTCAGAACATTATGCTCGATCTCAGGCTTGTCCGCATCCGAATAGGTCTTCCAGAGATTAGCCGAAATACCCGCGATGGAGGAGGCTGTGGTGTAGCATTTCTGGCTGACGCAGTAGTCGATCCTCTTAACACCCGAGCCCGGATCACTTCCGGTGATGGTGATCAGCTGCTTTTCCCTTGTATATGCCGCAACCTTCTTTTCACTCTGAACCTCATTCCAGGTCTTGTCCATGATCTTGATGGATCCCGTGGGAGAAACCTTGTCATTGCCCGTGTTGACCCTCTTTACGGCGCTCACGTTTCCTGCCCTGTCAACAACCACGCAGTAGATAGCCTTAACTCCTGAGACCTTGCCCACATCTAAAGGCTGGTCTTCTGAAACCACTGCCTTTTTATGCTTCATGATCGCATCCGCCGTGGGCTCGGCATCGGTGGGATTTAAGACAAGGGCATAATACTTACCCACTCCGCTTAAGGCATCACTGGCTGTGAAGCTGATGTTCAGCCTGTTGTTGACGGCAGTTGAAGCGGCCTTGCTTAAAGTGGGAGCCACCGTGTCATAGCAGATTCCCTTTGCTGAAGAAAATCCCGTGTTTCCAGCCTTATCCTTAGCCCTGACATAGATGAAGGTCTTCTTATTGGCCTTGACGGGAAGCTCACTGCCCGAAGCAAAGGTAATCCATTCATCATCTGACATGTTTTTAAGGTTGTTGAGAGTCTTAACCGATTCCGAATCGGTGATATAATAGCCAAACTCATCAATTCCCGAAAGCTCATCACTTCCGTCTGCCGTTGCCTTAACCGCCTTTGAGGTATAAATGCCGATCATTCCGTCGTTTTTAAGGCCGGAATACACTGTTCCGTCAACGTTTATGGAAGCCTTGGGATCCGTCAGGTCGATGTTTAAGAACTGGGGAAGGTTATAGTATATGGGCGGGTTGGAGCTTGATCTCAGGTAGAGGTTTGCTTCTGCCTTCTCGCCTTCCTCCTTAAAGGGCTCCGTTTCCTGGACATATTCTCCCTCAGTCCCAAGCCTGACATCATAATTAAGGGTACCCTCAGGCTTTGCGGAAAGCTTAACCCCTGTGTTATACCACTCCTTCTGCTTTTCACTGGCCTGTCCCATGTCATCCTCTTCCCTGAAGCGGATCACGGGAACCTTTGAATTGACAATGATATCAAAGGTACCGGTCATCTTTCCCGTGTAAATGCCCATACCGCTCACGGTAACGGTGGCAGTCCCCGGTCTGTCATTGTTTTTGTAGGTAAGGGTATAATCCTCACCCTCTTTCAGCGTCTCCTTCAGTCCGGACCCATCGCTTTTCCAGGTCACGGTCACCGGAGCCTTCACCGGATTCATGTCTTCTGCACTCTTCACCGTATACCGGTTCGGGCTTACGGTCATGGAAGCATGGGTCTTGTCTGACAGATCCCTGCCTGTGATCTTAAGGCTGTCCACCGGTCCGTATTTTCCCTTGTAGTGTACCGAACCGGATGCATCAAAGGATATTTCATATTCCCCCGGTTCTATGAGCCTGGGAAGGGGGTTATCTGCAACAAGCCCAGACTTTACTATGGTATCGGTGCCCTTTTTCGTAACGATATATCTGATGTTTTCATCAGGGTCGTTAAGGGGGGGATATCCGTCGAAGGTCGATTTAAGACTGAATATCTCATACCCGTTCTTGTAGCTTTCATATGGAACCGTGCCGGATGAGACTGTAAGATAGCCTTCATCTATAACATTTTTTATGGGTATGGTGGTGATCCGGAAGAAATTGCCGTAAACCACGCCCTTTTCCCCGCCAGTTAACTTCAGGCTTCCGTTTAAGCCTCCGGCATCGGCGGAAACTGTATTTCTGAAAAACTTGTGGTTGTCTGTACCCAGAAGCCCATTCAGAGGGATCGTTACCTCGGTACCGGCAGCATAGATCCCGGGCTCTTTAACATCCGTAGACGAAATCGATGTGTATTTATAGGAATCCTTTCCGGGATTTTGCGGATACGCCGGATCAGCCGGAAGCACATAATCCCCGTTCTGGTCTTTCGTGACTCCCTCAACTCTGAAAAACTTATACTCCTTGCTGTAAAATTCATCAGGCATAGGAAGTTCCATTCTGCTCGTTCCTTCCTGAAGCCAGAATGTCACATCATGTATACCCTTTTCCATCTTATCTGCCTGATTCCCTGCCCCCTTGGTAAATTCAACTGAACGGGGACTGCTGGGATTTAAGTCTGTTCTATAGTCATATTTATCATATTTGGGATAGACACCCATCTCGGCTTCATCTATTTTATTTGCGCCCTTGTATAACTGTATTTTAATCCTGAAATATGAGTTTTTATTATTATTATCAAAATAATCATATTTTTTTGCGACTGCATCCGGTCCGCTTACAGCAGGAGGATCTGAGGGTCGTTCTCCAATTATCACAAATCTCACTTTCAGATCATTGCTCGAAATCTTATCCGTTTTGACCTTATCCGAGATTGTGTCAAAAATGTTGCCATTCGGACTTGCTTTCTTTCCGGAATTAACGCCGTTGACCTTTATCCAGCCGTTTTTCAAAAGCCATCCGAGAATTTCATTTTCAGGCATCGAAGGCAGTGCCGAGTCTCCTGCAGCCTCTTCTCCCCCCTCAACCACCAGAACGAAGGTTGAAAAATGTCCTGCTTCAACGCTGGCGCTTCCGGCGAAAGCATTCACATCCGCATCCATTTTCTGACCCCCTTCAAGGTCGTCCTCAAAATGATACACGCTGACTTCTGCCCCCTCTTTGGCGGCAGAATCCTTAACCATGGCCACATTTTCAAAGGTAACCTTAACAAGCCCGTTTTCCGTTCTGGGCTGGATCTCGTTACCTGAAAGATCCTTTATGGTGATGTCAAAAGCCATAAGACCGGCACCCTCACCCACGCTGCCCTTAAGCTTTTCGGCAGCAGCCGGGTCATCCAGCTTCTTTACGCTTAATTCCGCACCCTCGGGGAAGACTCCTTCAGGGGCTTCAACCCTGATGCGGACACCCCCTGTGATCATCACCCTTGAAAATTCCGGATATGAAGCTTCATCAACTGCCTCGTCCCCGGAAACCGTTTCGTTTCCGGAAAGGCTCTCCTCCTCTTCCCTTGCAGTGATCGTTACCCTGATCTGAGGCACCTCTGCCTCAACCGTAAGGGGATATACCGACAGATCCGGCTCATAAACGAAAACATCTCCCTCAAGAAGGGCCTCAAAGCGTCTGTAGGTGCTTAAATCCCTGACCAGCTTCCATTCCACGTTTGAAAGGACCTTTTCATCCCCCGAGCCTGTCACTCCGGGCTCTTCCTCCTCTTCGGAGGTTCCGGATCCTGTGGTTCCCTCATCCGCTGCCGGAGCGGGATCAGCGGGGGTTGTCTCATCACCGTTCCCGGGATCCTGTACATCTGTGTTTCCCTCATCCGCGGGAGCAGGCTCTGCAGGCGCATTCACTTCCGGTGTCTCGGAACCCTCTTCAACCGGCGCAGGCTCTTCCTGTGCGGGTTCTTCCGACCCAGGCTCGACCGGCGCGGACTCTTCGTCCTTTCCGTCCTCCTGTCCCTCTTCTGTCACGGGTTCACCTGACTCACCTTCTCCGCCTTCTGCGGCATAAACAGTCTTTGCTCCAAATAATTCCCTGATAGCGCCGGAAAGGCTGCCTTCCTCACTGCCCTCATTCCCGGGATTTTCCGGCTCTTCAACGGATCCGGGATTCTCAGGCTCTACTGGTCCTTCCCCTGTTTCCCCGGGGTTTTCCGGTGTTTCCGGTGTCTCCGGCGTCTCTGGTGCTGCCGGTGTTTCGGGTTCTTCCGGTGTTTCCGGCACTTCCGGTGTTTCGGGTGCTTCCGGTGTCACAGGTTCAGTCGCAGGCTCCGGACTTTCCGGATTTTCCGGCGCCGGTGCAGGCTCCTCGGGTTTTATCTCTGAGGAATAAACCGTAACCTTTAACTCCTCCGGAAAAACAATGTCCGATTCCAAAGCACCCACCGGAAGGTACTGATAGGCCACATCACTGTCCAGCTCTTCAAATGCCGTGATCACCCTCCCGTCCTTTGAACTGTCCGCGTTCACCACAAAAGAGGCAACGTTAAGTGAAGTGCTTGCCACAGCCACTGCCATGGCAGCTGCGAACACCCTTTTCCTGTGAATATTCATTTTTTCCCATCTTCCTGCTAACATATCCCTGCTCCTCCTCTATAAAACAGAGTATAAAGACTCCTCTATAAAACAGAGTTTAAATCCGTCTGAACACCGTCGGATGTCCGTTTTTGCTTTAATACCCTTCCGCCGTTTTCTTCTTGTCCCCGGGCACATAGAGCACAAAGCCGCAAAGCGCCAGGCTCATGATGGTCACGATCAGAACCCACAGATATTTGCTGTCCCAGGCGAAGAATCCCTCAAGATTCATCCTGGGTCTGATCACCTTTTCGTCTCCGGGAGGAAGCTCTCCTCCCCCCTGCAGTCCGTTTGCAACAAGCTCGTCATAGGGCTCCGAGGTTATCATGATCAGATAGTCCGAGGCATGGGTAAAATCAAATTCCGCCGACCTGTTATTCTTCACCGGTTTTGTATCCACATAATCGAGGCTTTCCCCGGGTTCGTTATAATAAAAGAGACTTGCATACATTCCAACGTTCTCTTCCCCCAAAGGGATGGTCAGAACCGCCTTGAATCCAAAATCCCCATCATGTGCCAGACTCAGGGTCTTCTGGGGGAAGTCCCCTGCCAGATCCTCCACCAGGTTTGCGGGTATGCTTCTTGTGTCCATTTTCACGGAAAGGTCTATGTCCTTTTGCTGGTCTGAGGTGAAGGAAAGACCGTTCACAGTCCAGACCAGGTCATTTTCCATCTCGAAATGAACCGTAACATTTCTCTTTGCGATCTGGCTGAGCATATCCCCGGGAACAAGGGTCTCCTCATTCATTCTGACAAAAATCTCGGAAGGTTCCGGAGCCTTAACGGACTCGCTTTCGATCCTGTCCCAGCCTGATGTCAGCTGCACACCTGTGGAAATTCCCGATGAAGCATCTTCTATATATGGCTTTTTTGAAGTAGCATTGTCTGAAGCCGCATTGTCCGAAGCCGCATTCTGGGATCCGGTGCCTCCTCCGGCTCCGTTACCGCTTGCCGTCTTTTTATCCTTTGAACCGTTCTTGCCGTCCTTCTGATCCGTCTTTGAGGCATTGGCCTTGGAATTCTTCTTTGAAGCGGAATTGGTGGAAGCCGCCTTCTTTGTGACAAAGGCCTCGCTCTTAACTTCACTTATGTTTCCGGCCCTGTCCTGGATGACCCCGTATACCTTATATTCGGTTGCGGCAGTAAGTCCGGTCAGCTCAAAGGAGTTCTTTTCGCTCTTTGTTCCCGAATCCCGGACACCCTGGGCATCCGGAGCACTTTCATTGACCTTTTTTACAAGGGCATAGTAGTTTTCGATGCCGCTGAGCCCATCCTTTCCCGTGATGCTCACCTTAACGGACTTATCCTTGGGATTTGATGCAGCAACCCTGTCCACCGTGGGCTTGATCCGGTCATGGCAGATCCCCTCACTTGCAATGTAGCAGACCGCTCCTCCGTTGCTTGTGATCCTTGCATAAACATAGTTTAAGACATTGTGCTCGATCTCCGGCTTCTGCTCGTTAATGTAGGTCTTCCAGACATTGGAGGAAAGAGCTGCAAGCTCACTGCCTGTTTTGTAGAATTTCGGTGTCACGAGATATTCTATCTTTGCGATCTTATAGGTCTTGTCAGCCCCTGTTATGGTGATCACCTGTTTTTCCCTTGTGTAGGCCACTGTCTTTGCCTGGCTATGAAGTGAATTCCAGGTCTTTCCCATGATGTTTATTGTTCCCGTGGGTGAGCCTGCACTGTCTCCAAGCTTAACCGACTTTATCTCACTTACATTTCCCGCCTTGTCGGTCACCACACAGTAAAGGGTCTTTCCGTTTTTATAATCTCCGGCATCAAAGGTCGCCTCGTTTGAGCTCACCCCTCCGCTGAGTATGGCTTCCGCGGCAGGAGCTGCTGCCCCGGTATCCTTTACAAGGACATAATATCCCTCCACCCCGCTTAAGGAATCGGATGCCGTAAATTTTGCGGAGATCTTTCCGTTAACATTTGCTGCTTCCACTTTTCCGATGACAGGAGCAACAGTATCAAAGCAGATCCCCCTTGCGGAGGCAAAGCCCGTGTTTCCCGCAGCATCCTTTACTCTTAGATATACGAAATTGTTCCTGTTTTCGATAAGGGGAAGAGGCGAATCCGGTGCGCAGGGCTGCCATTCACCCTCGTCCATCTTCTGAAGGACTTCAAGTGTCTTGACTTTCGTGGCCTCTGTAACGCACAGTCCAAGGCTCTCCACTCCCGAAGCACTGTCATTTCCGGACGCAGAAGCCAGACCCGCCTTATTTATATAGTGGGCTATTTTTCCATCGTTATTAAGACCGTCATAAACAGTATCCTTAACCTTTATGGTTCCCGTGGGAGATGTATGGTCTATGTTCAGGCTCTGGGGAAGGAAGTAGACTTCACCCCCGTTTGAGCTTAAGAAAACGGGCGCAGTGACCCCCTTTCCTTCTTCATCAAAGACCCCGGATTCATCTCCGTAGTCTCCATCTGCCACCTTTGCCTTATAGGAGACTCCTCCCTGGGACCTTCCGGAAAACCTCACTCCCATCCTGTACCAGTCCTTGGGTTTTTCAGCTGCCACCGTCTCGTTTTCGCCCCTGAAGAGGACTGTGGGCATGAAATCGGAGGTGCTTATGTAAAATAGTTTAGTCACCCTTCCTTCATAGTTCCCGATGCCGGTCACCACGGCCTTTCCCGTTCCAACCTTTGTATTATCCAGATATTCAAGGGTATAGTCCTCCCCCTCCACAAGCACTTCCTCTTCACCGTCTGTCCAGGTGATCTTTACGGGCGGTGTGACAGGCTTGTTATCCGAAACCTCTTTAACAATGAACTGTTCGGGATCAAGGATGATCTTTGCCTTGTTGTCGGAAAGGCTCCTGATCTCTCCTGCCGAAACCCCGGCCGGTTCCTCAGCTTCTCCCTCCAGAACAATGGCAAAGGGTGAAAAATGCCCTGCTTCGACCACAGCGCTTCCGCTTTCACGATCGACCTTTGCGGAAAGCTTTTCCGGTCCCGAAAGCCCATCCTCGAAGTGATAGACACTGACCGTGCTTCCCTCGCTGCCTTCCTTAAGGATGTTCACATTTTCGAAGGTGACCACCGGCAGTCCGTATTCAGTCCTGGGCTGGATCTCATTTCCCGAAAGATCCTTAAGGGTTATATCAAAGGCTGCGGCATTAAGACCTCCCACTGAAGTTTTGATCGCTCCAAGGGCTGCCTCATCATCGATCCTTTTGACACTGATCTGGGCATCCTCCGGGAAAACCCCCTCAGGTGCTTCCACACTGACACGGACTCCCCCAACGATCATCATCCTTGAAAATTCCGGATAGCCTTCAAGGTCGTCTGTCTCATTTTCCGGGATGACCTCATCATCGGAATTTTCCGAAAGGCTCTCATACCTTGCCGTGATGGTAACTTTTATCTGAGGAAGCTCTGCCTCCGAGGTCAGGGGATATCTTGAAATGTCCGGCTCGTAAACGAACACGTCGCCTTCAAGCAAGGCCTCAAAGCGGCTGTAGGCGCTTAAGTCCCGGACAAGCTTCCACCTGACATTCGTCAATATCTTTTCTTCTTCGGATCCCGTAACAGAGGGTTCGGTTTCGGATCCTTCTTCTGCGGCATAAACAGTCCTTACTCCGAATATATTCTCTAAAACAGCAGAAAGCTCTCCTTCTGTCTGAGTTCCCTCTCCGCCTTCACTGTTCCCCGTTCCTCCTTCATTTTCCGAAACCGGTTCACCGGGATCTTCGGGAGTTTCAGGAGTTTCGGGAGTTTCCGGCTCTGAAGGTGTTTCCGGTCCGGCCGGATTTTCAGGTTTGGTCGGATCCTCAGGTTCTGTCGGATCCTCAGGTTCTGTCGGATTCTCAGGTTCTGTCGGATTCTCAGGTTCAGCCGGATTTTCAGGCTCCGACGGTTCTTTCGGAACAGACGGCTCCTCCGGTGCCGGCCCGTCCCCTGAAGAATAGACCCTCACCTTCAGCTCCTCCGGGAAAACGATCTCAGACTCAAAGGAACCCACCGGCAGATACTGGTCTGCAACATCTTCTTCAAGCGCTTCAAAGGACTTTATGACCCTGCCGTCCTTTGAACTGTCGGCTATGACCGCGTAGGATGCAACATTGAAAGAGGTTCCTGCCACAGCCACCGCAAGTGCCGCCGCAAACACCCTCTTCCTGTGTTTATTCATTCTTCTCCATCTGCCATTTATCATTCCCTGTCTCCTCAAAAATCTGACACAGCCTTCTGTGCCTTGTATCGGACGAAAACCCGGTTTTCTGAATCTCCATTTTATTTATCTTCGGGTTTTTCTTCCTGCTTTGCCTGTTTCGGCACGTAAACCCTCTCGGAAATGTAGTCCCTGACGTCCTCTGGCAGATCCTCAGCTTTCTTGTGAACCACAAGACCACTGTTGACAGCCACAAGATCCGGGTCGAGGGTGGTCTCATCCGAATCTGACGAAAATCCACCGTTTTCGTCCTTCTTAAGGCTCTTAAATTCCTTCGTAAGCCCGTCAAGTTTTCCGGTCTGAAGCCATGTTAACTCAATAACATCATTGGCTCCCATCAGCTCCTCATAGGTCACTTTTTCATCAATATGCGCCTGATCCCCGGCCGAGTTGAGCATGCTGACCCCATCTGCATCGGCACTGACGATAACACGGTAATGAGAACCCTTTAACATGGCTATGGGCTGTTTGTTCCTGATAGCCCCCATTATGGTATCCTTCAATACTTCTGTAACATTATGCACAGCATTTTTATTCGGATTTCTGGAATCATCCAGCTTGCACTTGGGAACGGAAACGGTCATATGTCTCACCGCAGCCCCCTTGACCTGCTGTGAAATGTAATCCGACATTGCAAAAATATTTCCCATATGCGAAACAGCCTTATTTTCGGTTGTAAATCTGGCTATATCCTTCTGAGCCTCTTCAAAGTCCTCCTTCGTTTCGCCCGCAGCCATCTTTCTGAACACGGGGATCACATTTCTGACGTCACCCTGACGGATCTTCTTTTCAGGATCGGCAGTATTGAAGTTGACTAAAGATGCAAGTGCCACGGACCAGCAGTCGTTCCCTCTGTCCTGATGCTCATATTCATAGCCCTTTAAGGCATCACCCTCTTTAACCTCATGGGCAGCCTCAAGTGAAACCGCTTCCCCTGCCTTCATCTTAGCCCTTGGTTTATGCTCAACAAATATGTGGATGCTGTCATGGAGTCCGTTGACGCAAAGCCTCATTTCCTCAGCTTCCTTGCCCTTATCCTCCTCCAGTTCGGGGATCCTGCTGGCCTTATTGAACAATTCCTGCTGTTTTTTGCTGAGTTTTTTTACGTCATGATTCTTTTCCCACTTTTCAAGTATGGTCTTGCGGCAGGCCACGAGCTGATCCTTATTGGGCTCCTGAAAATCAGGATTCTTTTCCTTATATGCAGCAAGCCAGACCGATCTTCGCTGATAGTTATTGATCTTTCCGTAGACGACGATCCAGATCTTCTCCTGCTCGCTGAAATCACTGAGCCAGGGGCTTTTCTTCATCCTTTCGATCTCATCGTTGACCTGTCCGATCTGATCTTCCTTCTTAAGCCCCTTCGCTTTTTCCTCCTCCTCAAGCAGCTTTTTGTACTGCTCCCTTTCTTCTCTGGTCAGGAAGGACAGTCCGTCTTCTTCCTCTTCCTGTTCTTTTTTTACCTTCTTTTTTTCCTTCTTTGCCTCTTCCTCTTCCTCCTGTCCGATCTGGTGGGAGGTGTCCTCCATTGCCTTTTCAACCTCCGACATATCAACCTGGAGGAGGGCACCGCGAAGGGCATCAATGGCCTTTGCCATTTCCTCAACATGCCCATGGTCCCCGAAAGCCCTGTACATGGCCCGAAGCCTGACTAACATCCGGATCTCCTCCCTCATCAGCTCTTTTGAAGCCTCCTCGTCTGACCCTGCTGTCATGGTGATATATTCCCGGATCGCCCTGGATTTCATCTGGATGATCTGTGACCGGTAGAGGATCTCGTCCTGTCTTGTAAGACCCTTTTTTCCGGCCGTATTGCTTTTTGCCTTCATCTCATCCATTGCCTTCCTGACCTGTTTGAGATAGCTGTCAAAGCTTGCCAGCATCTTTTTTCTCTGCTTTTCGGTATATTTCTGGTTCCCGTCCTGAACCCTTTTAAGCATCTCCTCCCTTCTGCTTGCCAGGGTAGACTCATCAACGTCAGCGTAACGTTCGTCCATGGTTTTCTGCATGGCAAGAAGGCTTTTGGTTTCGGTTTCAAGGTTTTTCTTCCTGGTCTCAAGCTCCTGTCCCTTTTTGTCTACCTCACGCTCTCTTTTATCAACCTCTTCCTGTTGTCTGGCAACAGTCTCTTTTCCCTCTTTGACATGCTCCTCATCTTCCTCGATCTGCTTTGCCTTTTTTTCAAGCTCCTTTTCCTTTTCGGAAACAGCATCCTCCCTCTGTTTAAGGGCCGCTTCCCTCTGCTTTGCCTCTTCGAGCTGCTTTTTAAGCTCTTCTACCGTAACCTCCGGAGCCTCATTCTTATCACCCGTAAGCCCGGAACCGGTCTGCTCTATTTTCTTCTTCTCAATTAAAGGAGGAGAATCCGAACCGCTCCCTGTCTGTTGTTCCGGAATATGGGTTCCAGGCTTGATAACGTTAGTCTCAAGCTTTTGATCAGTTTTACTTAAATCCAATGACATGTCCGATTACCCCCTTAATCAATCTATCCTGCCGATCCACCTTGCAACACAAAGCTTCTCCTCACTGACCTTTTCTCCGCAAAGACCCCTGGCCAGGATCCCGGAGCCCTCATGCAGGTTTGAAAAGCCCAGCTGCTTTTTTGGATACTTTTTCTTTAATTCCTTAAGTGACAGGGCAAGGGGTCCCAAAAGATCCTTCCCCGATTCGGCATACATATACGCGATCTGTGCTTCGTCATCATAAACATCGATAAAGACAGCCGCTTTCACATCATTGTTCTTCACCTTGCAAAAGCTTAAGTCCCTGTCATGCTCCTTGCTGTCCCACAAAGGCTCCATGTCATTGATCCCTTTATATTTAAGCTTGTTCAGAAAGGCGTTTCTGACACCGGCGGGAAGGGAATAATAGCGTTCCCCGCTGCCCTTGCATCCCACAAGCTTGTTATAAAGTCCATCGTTCTTCTTCTTTGCCGTGCTTGCCTGATAGAAGGCCGTGTTTTTGATGATCTCAAAGTCCCCTCTTGCCAGAAGCATTTTCTCAAAGGCCTCGTAATCCCCGTCATCGGGATAGTAGGCTTCAAGAAGAAAGCCCTCCTCGTCCTTAAAAACAAAATCCTCCAGCACGTTTATCAGTGCCGTGGCAACTCCCTGTCTCATGAAGATGTCCTCGACACTCATATAGACGATCCTGACCACGAAGCCCTCCACCCTGTAGGCTAAGGCTCCCACAAGTCTTCCCCCGGGTTCCAGGGCTCCCAAGACCTTCACATCCTCATCGTCTAAAAAGCTTTCCGGTATGTAACGGAGTCTCGGATCATCCTCTCCAGCTTTTTTTCCGGTTATCTGTATAACTTTAATATCCATCAGGCTAATCCCACCTCCGCCGCATAGGGCTCGAAATCCGACTTTGTGAATACCTTCCCGACCTTGACAAACTCATATTTGATGGCCAGAAGATAGTGCTTCATGTGAACCTTGTCGCCCGCCTCGGGGTCTGCTGCCGCAAGGAAGGCTGCGTTTAAGATGCAGTTCTTGATATTACCACCCACGAACTCGAACTTTTCCGCAAGGAAACGGATGTCCACATCATCTGCAAGGGGCGTGTCCTTGGGGATCGTGGTCCTCCAGAGCATCTCCCTGGTGTCGGGATCGGGGAACTGGAATTCCACAATGTATTTCATACGTCTGAAGAAGGCGGGATCTATGTTGTGCTTGTAGTTTGTTGCCAGGACCGAAACCCCGTCATAACCTTCAACCTCCTGCAAAAGCAGGGCTGTCTTATTGTTGTTAGAGGCCTGGTTTGATCCTCCGTCATCGGAACGCTTTGCAAAAAGCGTGTCGCACTCGTCGAAGAAGAGGACCACGTTACACTTCTTTGCCTCTCTGAATATCATTGAGATCGATTTTTCGGTCTCACCCACATATTTATCGATGACCTTTGAAAGATCCACCCTGTAAAGCTCCAGGTTAAGCTCGTGTGCGATAACCTGGGCGCACATGGATTTTCCTGTTCCGGGAGCTCCGAAGAGCAGGATCGAAAGCCCGCGGCCGTAGGGATATTTCTTTGTGTAGTGCCAGTTTTCATAGACGTGCTTTCTGAAGTTCATCTGGTCTATGGCATGCTCTAAGGTCTCCCTCTGGCTTGCGTTCATAACGATGTCCTCGAAGCCGAAATTGGCCTTGATCTTAGTTGCCTTCTGGGTAAGCTCCGAACTCATCTGGTTATAGCAGCCCTGGAAAAGAGTGTTTCTGTCGATCAGTACATTCTTTGCCATTGTTGCAAGGCTTCTTGCATGCTTGAGGGCATCGTGGATCTTGCCGGGAGTGAAGAGGAACTTGGTGGACATTTCCAGCATGTCTATTCCGTCCTCAAGCTGATAGTCCTTTGAGAAATATTCCCAGCAGGCCTGCCTTTCGCCCGTGTCCGGTGTGGGGAGCTCCAGCTCCGTAAACTCGTTTTTGGTGATCTCCCTGAAGTCTATGTGTTCCTTACTCATGGCAAAGACCAGAAGTCCCTGCTCGGTTAGCTTTGAAAAAGCCATGTCCATATAGCCGAAAAACTTTTCCTTTTCCTCCTCCCTGAAGGAAAGGTCGGTCAGGCAGCAGCAGGAATTCGTCAGGATACATTCCCTTGCAACGGCCCAGAGCGCCCTCTCCACAAACTGGTAGTCATAGGAGAAAAGCTTCTTGCAGTTGATGGCTATGGCCTTGATCCCCTGCTCCTGGCAGAACTGCTTAACGAAAAACCTTCTTCCGCTGCCCTCGTCGCCGTAGTAGTAGAAGATCCTCACTCCCTCGCTGTAGGAGATCTTCATGGCATCCAGAACTCCCGAATTTGCCATGATGGGATTCAGTTCCTCATCCTTTGTGAGCATGCTGATGAACCTTGTGTAGTTTTCATCCAGCTTGTCGGGGTTACGTCCGAAAAGACAGTCAATGACTCTTTTGTCCGGAGAAACAACGGTAGAAAAGGGCATGCTGCCCATGACATTTAAGGAAAGCACCGGAAGGAGCTGCTCGAGGCAGGCGGACATATCTCCGTAGGCCCTGGTGATGGAAAATTCACTTCCGTAATAGACCTTTGCAGCAGACTCTATGGTGGGCGCCGAAAGATTTGCATTCTCGTTCACTATATGGAAGACTCCGGCATAATCGGTCTGGGTGGATGACAGAATCCCACAGGCAAAACAGAACACCGTGAAGGGTTCAAAGGAAAGCTTGCGGCAGAGCTCGTAAAAGGGCAGCTTTATGCCGCTTTCCGTTGTGACCCTTGCCCTGTCGGAAACCAGTGCCATTTTCCTTGCCACGGCTATGGAAGCATCGTTTCTGATGGCCTCCTCCATGCTTCCGGCCACTGGATTGTCATCTTCAGCCTCATCAGAATCCGATCCCCCCGAATAGCTTGCAAACTCGTTTAAGAGACCCAGAAGATCTGCGGTGTCCTCGTCCTCTTCCTCATCATCCTCATCCTTTGATGAGCTGTCTGAAACAAAATCCCCGATGGCACCCAGAAGATCGTCATCATCCTCTTCTTCATCCTCTTCGTCCCCACTGTCTCCCAGGTCCCCGTCCAGAAAGCCTGCCAGGTCGTCATCATCCTCATCTGCAGAGGATTCCTGTCTGCCCTCCTTTTCTTCACTGCTTTCCGAATAGAAGAGTTCGATCTTGGAACGGCACACATCACCCGCCACCTCGATATCGGGATAGAGCACGTTTTTATATCCCCCGTCTCCCGAGGCAAAAACCTGCTTCATGTGCTCGATATATTTGTCCATGCTGGTATTCACGCAGTCAAAGACATATTCCATATACTCTTCGTAGCTCTTAAATGGTTTCTCCCTGGTGGACTCGTCGTATTTGGTCATTTCAAACCTCCGTCACCGCTCTCCCCGGTCTTAAACACCGCCGTCTGGTCAAAAACGCTGGGTGCGCTGTTAATGGCCTTTTTGTCCGTCTGTTCAAAAACACCCCTGTTTTTGTTAAAATAGGGCTGTTTTTCCCTTTCGGCATACATCAGCCACTCCTCATCCGTTTCATCATCATCGTCGGGAAAAAGCTTCCTGTCCCTTTCCCTTTTTAATGTCCTTTCCCGCTGGACCAGCTTGTCATCAAGAAACACCTTCCATACTCCTTCCCTTTTTCCGGGTTCTGCTTAAGGGATCCTACTCCCCGTCCCCGCTTTCCCCGAAGTCGTCATCAAACAGGGGATCGTAGAAATGCGAGACATCACTCATCTTCTTTCCGTCGGGAAGCTCTTCCTTTCTTCTCCTGACCTGCTGAACAGCCCTGTCATCGTCATTTCTTTCAGCCGTATCGAAATAGTACTGTCCGTTCTCGTCCTTTTTAAGTCCCGGGAAGGAAAGGATCTTTCTTTTGATCCCCGAGATCCTGTCCAAAAGCGCATCCAGTTCTTTCCCGTCAAGGATGTCACACAGGGCGTATTTCACGGAATTCTCCTCGAGTCTCAAAAGCCTGTTGAGCATCTTGTTCGGCATTCCCTTGATGTTGATATCATCATCGGCTCTCAGGCTTCCATAGCCGCCCTTAACCTCGCTGTAGCGGAGATTTCCGAAGGAAAGCTCATTGTTCACCGCCTTCACCCCGGAAATGGAGGCCTTCCCTTCCGTTTTCATGCTGATCCCGTCCGGTCTTCGGGTGCAGTTCCCGCAGATAAAGTCAAACATCTGCATTGCAAAGATCTTGCTCATGGCGCTGTCTGAATATTTTGCGCCGATGGCACCCAGCTCTTCTCCCTTATATCCGTCATCCTCCTCAACAACGCTGCCCTTGACATATTTTCCCTTGTTTTTGACCACTGCGGTCTGGGAACTCTGCACCAGATCCCCGATCCCCAGCATATCCGCCATGCGGCTTGCGGCACTTCCCCTGTCGGAAAGCACCTTTCCGCCCTTAATCCCGCTGGAATCCGTAAGCTCCCTCAAAAACAGGGTGTTTGAAAGTCCCTTGATCATGTCGCAGAACTGAAGGGAGATATCCACCGGATGTGCCTTCAGGAAATCCGCGGTCTCCGTATCCGTTGCCGTGATCTTTCTGTATATGTTGCGGGCCGTCTCCCTCCTTAGGGAGGCGAAAAACTTGTCAAAGGGCTTGTCCCCGATCATGCCGTCCCTCTGGTCGATGAGCAGAGCCTCGAAGATCTCCCTTCTCTCCCTCCTGGTCTTCTGATCCTTCGGCAGGGATCTGTAGTACATTCTGATGAGCTCCTTGGTCTTTTCCACCGGCACATCTTCCTGCTTTCTGAAGAGGTAGATGTCCTTTGCATCCTTGCCCTGTCTTTCTATCCTGTAGTAAAGAGAGCCGCTTCCCGTCTTCTTGATGGTCGTTCCGTCCGTGTTTCCGGTCTCAAATTTAAGGGCTCTCTCATATCTTAAAACGTCAGACCAGGTTCCGGTGGGAACCACAGTGCCCTCCTCCGATGGAAGGAGCATATTCCTGTATTCCTCCACTCTCTTTTCAAAAAGCGCCGCCTCTCTTTGAAGGCTCTTTACCGTATCCTCGATCTGAGCCCTGACACGGGGGTCGTTTCCGTAGCTTTCCGGTTTTTTAAGGCATTTTTCGGCATTTGCTATCGCAGCGCTGTAGATCTCGTCCGCCTTGTCACAGCCGCTTTCAAGAGCCTGGGTATCCACCACATTGGGGGTTTTTGATGCCAGAAATGAAACAAGCTCCCTCATGCTCATTCCGAAGTTTTTCATCTCCGGTGAAGAAACCTCGTCCTTTCCGGCGCCCTGGTCCTGATACATGAACCTTGCTCCCTGGTCCACGGACATTATCTGGCTTTCAAGCTGCTTTTTTTTCTTCTTTTCCCTGGTGTCCTGCGTCTTAAACTCGAAGGTTTTGACCTCGCTCTTTTTAAGCTGCATTCCACCGATCATTTCATTTCCATCATTCCCCATAAAGATACCTCGCGTGACTGCCCGGAGATTAACGGTTTTCGGCAATTTTTCCGGGCAGTAACTACACTGCCACTATCTTAGCACATTATACTCGCCAAGTGGACACAAAAGGGATACAGTCCGGGACTGTTTCTCATCATTTTTTTTGTTGTGCAAGGCTGCAAAAGATATTATAATGGGTTTGTCTTTTGGTTTTTATGCAGTGATGTTTAAGATGTCGGGGTTAAAGGATGCTTTCGATCCCGCCATCATGTTAAAGAAAGGTAATAAAGATGTCCCGCATTCAAAAATTTCTGCTGGTACTGGCCTCTCTCCTGTTCCTTGTTTCCATCTACGGCCTGTTCAAATTTCATTTTATCACGGTGATCCTTCTGATCCTGTTCCACAGCCTCTGTCTTGTGCTTTTCGCCTACAGATCCTACCATGAAGGAACCCAGGATGTTGACGTTTCACTCATGCCCCAGGAAATGGGGATAAAGATCGCCGAGCTCGAAGAAAAGGAAAAGCTCATCAGGGATATGGAGGCTTCCCTGACCCAGAAGGAAACCGATGTCCAGCTCCTTCAGAGAGAAAAAGAGGACGGACAGCTCCACATCGGTGAACTGATGAAAAAGGTGGAATCCCTTAAGGAAGAATTAAAGGTTGCGGCAGAGAAGGCTCTTTCCTTTGAAACTCCCGCTGTTTCCGATCATTCCACCATAATCGGGCTTCTGCCCCCCTTGTCGGGCGATGAGGATGTTCCTTCAGAGGTGGATCTGGTTGCCCTGGCAAATGATGCAAAGGAGGAGCTTAAGGCAGATTCAAAGAAGGCAAATCTGGTGGTGTCGGTGTCCTGTGCATCCGAAAGTCTCACGGTCAAAGCGGACAGGAACCGTCTCATGATCCTCTTCAGGAACATAATCGATAACTCCATCAAATATATGAACCGGCCCGGTTCCCTGGTCATAACACTTTCAACCATAGCAGATGACATCTTCATAGTCTTAAAGGACACCGGCGAAGGTCTGAATGAGGATGAGACAAAGCATATCTTTGAGCTCAACTATCAGGGCTCCAACCGTATCAGCGGAAACGGTCTGGGGCTTGCCCAGGCAAAGGCCATCGTGGACTACTACGGCGGAACGATCTATGCAAGAAGCACGGAGGGAAAGGGCATGGGTATCTATATCCAGCTGCCTTCAAAATAAATGAGATCAAAAGATAAAACGACAAAGATCATTTTCATATTGGTTCTGGGCTTTTATATCGGGGTCGCCGTGTGCGGCATTGCCTTTTTTTCAAACCAGGGGGTTTATGTGGGCTACAGGATCCCCCCTCTCTACAGTCTGGCTCCCCCCGGCGAGGAGGAGAGCGTTCCTTCCGTGGAGCGTCGGATAGTGGGAAATGTCACCTCCTTAAACAGTGTTTCCTATGATTTTACCGAGGAGCCTGAAGTTCCTGCAGAACCGGAGCCGGTTGAAGAACCCGTACCGGTAGAGCCCGAGGAGCATTTCTATTCTTTTACCAGCATAAATTCAACCACAATCCTTCACATGCGGATAGAGCCTTCCCTCAGTGCCCGGGTCATTGCAAAGCTTAAGCCCGGAACCAAAGGCTATGTAATGGAGCCCGGAGACGACTGGTCAAGGGTCTGGGCCGAAGGAAAAGTGGGCTACTGTTCAAATGAGTTTCTGTCCCTGACTGAGATCAGCAGGGAAGAGATTCCCGAAGAAGCTGTAAGGGACGACGAAGCCTTCATAACAGGCTCTGAACCTGCAGCAGCTGCCCCTGCCGAAACCGGAACTGAAGAAGCACCTGATGCAGCTCCCGATGCAGCAAGCCCGGAACCTGTGCCGGCACCCTCCGGAGAGGCTCCACCGGAGCCCGCCCCCGATCCGAATGCACCCCTGTAAAGCAATATGGGATTTAAAAACCCCGGCATGTCAGACATGCCGGGGTTATATTATTTATCCAGATCTATCCTTCTGCCACCCCTGATGACCCTCCCTGCAGTGTCATAGTCGTGAGTGGCAAGGATCACGGTGATCCCCTGCCTGTGGATCAGCTCCAGGAGCTTCATGATCTCCTCAGAGGCTTCGGGATCCAGATTTGCAGTGGGTTCATCCGCAAGAAGAACTATGGGATTGTTTATGATGGCCCTTGCCATGCAGACCTTCTGCTTCTCGCCGCCGGAAAGCTCCCTCGGATATCTTTTGTGGAGCCTGTCTATTCCCAGCATGGTCAGGGTCGAAATTATCCTGCTTTCCGAATCCTTTCCCCCCTTTCCCGTAAGTGACAGCACAAGCTCAAGATTTCCGTATACTGTCTTGTCCTCAAAGAGGCGGAAATCCTGAAAGACCACTCCGATCTCCCTGCGGTAGTAGGGTATTTTTGCACGGGAAACATCTGAAAGCTTATATCTTCCGACAAGGATCCGGCCCTCATCGGGCTCGATCTCTTTTAAAAGGATACGGATCAGCGTTGTCTTCCCGCTGCCGCTCTCTCCGGTAAGAAAGATCATCTCACCGTCTTTGATCGTTTCGTTAAAACCGTCAAATACCGGGATCTCACTGTCCCGGTACCTTTTCTTCAATCCCTCTATCCTGATCATCGTCCTGCCGTCTTAAACCCCGGGCAGCCCTCTGGGCATCTTCTTAAAACAGGCTCCCCAAACACCCGGATCAGCCTGCCATTCTGATATCCAGGGTCTTGTCAAAGCCTGTCACCCTGAACACGTCCATGATCTGATCATTAACATTAATGATCTTCATAGAGCCGCCCTTGGACATTGCAGTCTTATGTCCCAGAAACAATGCCCTCAGCCCGGCACTGGAAATATAAGCGGTCTTCTCGAGATTGACCACCACATTATTAGTCTTCTGAAAGGATTTCAGGATCTGATCCTGAAACTGCACATATGAATTGGAATCAACCTTTCCTTCCACATCAAGCTGGATCCCGCTGTCTGTTTTTACTTCCGCTACTGTCATATCTACCTTCTAACTTGCCCTGATCTACATTTCGCAGCCCCTTCTATTGAAGGATGATCATCCCCGAAAGGCTCTCATTTGCATCAAGAACAGCACCGTGCTCCTCGGGTATCTTCGCGTTCACATCAAGATAGCTGCTGGAATCAATTATAACATTTTCATCCATTTGTGCAATACCGATATTACAACGCACAGGCTTGAACTGGTTTAATATGAATTCCAGTCTGGATCTGGTCTCCTCGGTAAGCTTGCTCCTGACCAGAACCGTGACATCAAAGGGACCTTTAAGCTCAAGTCCCGGCAGCATCTCAATTGCCTCCTCCCTTTTAAGGGAACTCAGCATGTTGTGCTCGATGATAACCGCCTTTTCCCCAAGGACGATCTCCAGGATCCTTTCAATGGCTTTTTTCGTACCCTTCATCCTGTTTAAGGAATAGGCTTCCTTAACCAGGTTCCTTAAGATGTCCTCCGGCAGAAATCCACCCTCAAGGTCAATGCCCATCCAGCCGCCGTATGTGATCAGCATTTCCTTGGGGCAGGTGTCGAGGTTTAAGATCTCCGGGAAATTGTCGATCTCGATCTGAAAATCGTTATATATGCTTGAGAAAACCGACATATATCTGTGAAAGAAGCTGTTCCTTTCCTGATATATCTCGGGAAAAGCACCCATGAAGTTGTCTCCCAGGGCATCTATGACAATGTCGGAAAGCACCGCCTCCCCCTCGCCCTGGAGCTCGATGGCAAGGTAGAGATATCTTCCCTTAAAATCATAGAGCAGAAGATCATCCGTCTCCATGAAACGCTTTGCTCCCATGGTCTTTAAGAGTCCGATCTTGTTGGCCATGTCAATGTCTTCCCGGAGAAGATAGTCATCCACTGTTCCCGAAAAGTCCAGGGATGCCATATCCGTGAAGTTTACTGCGGTTATATAGATGCTTAAGACCACATCGGGAGTTTTTTCAACCTTCAGGGAGAGTCTCCCCCATTCAGCCTCGTCCACCCCGCTGTCGAAGGCACGGAAGAAAATACCGTGAAACATGGACTCGGGATCAAATTTCAGTTTCCCGTCCTCCAGAACCCCGATCCCTGTGATATAGGCACTGTTTATTCTGTTTTTTCTAATGGAATACTTAGGCAAAAGCTTTTAACCTCCGTAGGTTATGATCTCCAGCTCCAGATCCCCCGGATAAAGCAGGCAGTTCTGGGCAGGATATATGTCCGAATCCATCAAGGACGCATATTTAATGTTCTCGGGTCTCATGGAAAGCTCATATACGTAGTCAACACATTCCAGTTCGTCCAGGGCATGAAAAACATCCTCAAAAAGCAGGGGATCGCCGAAATTCTTTTCTGAATGTTCATAGTCAATGACCTGCCTGATCTTCTGTTCTATCCTTTCCCTGCAGTCACCGAAATGGCTCTTGACATAGACGGTGCTCCTGACTGTCACCCCCGTGTAAACAGGAGGGAAGATCCTGCATCTGGTGGTGATGAGCCTCCTTTCCTCCAGCCTCTTTTCTATGAGCTTAAGATAGCCCTCGGGAAGCTTCGGATGCTCGGTAAAAAGATCCGGCATGACTGAAATATGCACCGAATTCTCATAATGATCCATAAAGGCCCTGGCTTTTTTTATGCAAAGACCGGGGGTGGTAAGCACCACCTTTTCATAATCCTTTGCGGTCACACAGGTATAGGGTGTGTAAACATCCTTTCTGAAACGCTCCCTGACATCCTCCAGGGTCTCCCTGAAGGCTCCGCCGGTTCCCTCTCCAGGATTGTAAAAGAGTTCCTTTCCCTCAAGACCCGGAGCCTCAAAGGTGCTCCCAGCCCTGATGTTCCCCTTGGGTCCTTCGGTCACGGAAAAGCCTGCCATAAAGAGCTCGGCACCGATAAAGGCACCCGCATCCTCAATGATGATCTTCCCGTCATTTTCCAGAAGGTGGTAGCAAAGGGAATCTTCTCCGGTCTTTTCCGGACGGACAAAATCATACCATGCCCCGTCTTCGTCTGTCCTTTTTGCCAGGAGGCAGAAGGTTTCGGGAACCACATGTCTTGCAGGAAGCTCCAGCTCCTGGTTATCATAGCCGAAGACCTTTCCAACCCTGTATTTCCTCATGATCTCTTCGCTGTACAGGACGATCCTTATGGCATCCCTGGCTCTGATGGGCTCATAGCCGAACCGGTCCTTATCAAACAGGACCCTGACAGACCCGTCGCTTTCCTTCTCATAGCGGCAGTATCTCCCATGGATGTCATTTTCGACGGTAAGCTCATATCTTCTGTAGGAGGCTCCCTTTTCTTCCCTTCCGAAAACCAGTATATACCCTTCTTCATTTAAGGGACTTTTTATCTTGAAGTTCCGGTTTCTTCCGTAGGTGAGCACAGCCGCATTGGTCTGTCTCTGCCAGACCTCAAACAAAAATGCATGAACCGAAACGATCCTGGGAGGCATGTCATATCTGGCATGGGTAAGGGTCACCCTTATGCAGTAGCCGTTTAAAGGGCCTTCCTCGTATAATGCCGCCCTCTCGCCCGGAAGTCTCATCTTGACCTCGCCGCCTGTCAGGAAGGCTCCCGTGAAATCCCGAACCTTGATCTCTTCAAAACCATCTTCCGTGAAGCACTCCCACTTAAGGGCGGCAAAGATGTTTTCCGAACGGTCCTCAACGGGGTTTCTGTTAAGGAGCGGATCCGCCGTAAAATAAAAGCTGATCTCCCTTTCCGAATCCGGAAGCGCATCACACATGAAATACAGACAGTCACCCTCCCTGGGATTCTTTCCGAAGATGTTGATCCCCGCAGTATAGTCCTTGTCTGCAAGATAGCTGATATCGTGGAGTTTTCCGTTATATGCGGAATAGACCCCGGTCAGATGGCAGTCACCCACCTTTGTCTTCCTGTTGGTCTCAAAGGTAATGTCCCCCAGCTCAAACCTCTGTCCCGGCTCAAGCTCAATACTCTTTTTCAGTTCATCAGCTGAAAGCAGGAGTCTTGCACATTTCCCCCTCACCGGCTTGAAGCCGGCCAGAGCCAGCAGTCTAAGCTTTGCCTTGTAATCCGGGTTGCTGATATATGAACCCTGCAAAGCCTCAAAGGCAGTCAGGTTCTCCAGGATCGTGATCCCAGGGTCGGATGCGTTAAAGTTCGTCCATTCCTTTGAAATGAGGGGAATGGCTGTCAGCTTTTCACTCATCCTTTCTTCAAATGTTCGGCTTGTGTTTTCCTTGATCCTAAGCAAAATTTCTACCTTTCCGATCTGTATCAGTTTCTATGACCTGATATCATTCCGAGTATCTCCATGTCATTCCGTTTTCCCATGTCATTCCGAGCGAAGCGAGGAATCTTTTCCCCCGCACTCCCGACCGTCCCCGGCCAAACCCGATATGACAAAAACATCATTCCTTGTAAATAATGTGCACCCTGTGCTCACCCGACCTGACCACCATAAAGGGTGTAACCTCCAGATCCGAAAGATCCATCTCGTGATCCCCGGACTGATCCGTATAGCGAGCAACCATGACGGTCTTGCGGATAATCGCCCTGCTCTTTAAGGCGCCAAGCTTCATCAGCACCTGGGTTCTTTTGGGGATCTGTCCTATGTCCCATCCCGAGCTGTCCTCCGTTGAAATGGGGTCGAAAAAGTCCTTCAGCATCCCGGTCATCAGATTCTGGGTCTCAAAGCTGTCATCCATCTCGTTGATCTCTGCCCACACGCTGACAGACACCGTAACGAACACGGGCTCCGTTATGTGGATCATATTCGGGGATATGGTCATCTCCGAGGAGGCTAAAAGCTCCGATTTCAGAGCGGCAGCGATCCTGTGGAAGGAAAAGGATCCTTCCTTGAAATCCTTCATAAGAAGGACAAATGATATATCTCCCGAATCCTTCGTGCCCTCAACGGTCTCTCCCACGATACAGGCGGCCTTGTCTATGCTGTCCGAGAAGTTCAGGATGGTCCAGATATAATCATCCATGGAAACAAGGCGGTTTCTGCCGTGAAGGATGTTGGCACCCCGTCGCAATGCCTCCTTCACGGTTTCCATGTTGCTTCCGCCGTATGCCCTCACGGGATTGGTGACCCGGTCGATGTAAAGACCCGGATTGGCGGTCTCGTTTATGGTTTCAATGCCCACATTCCCCTTTTGTCCGTCACTGACCCTGGTTCTGACCTTAAAGGCTATGTCGTCAGTGACCCTGGGGATATCCGCTTTGACGCTGTCGGAAAAGATGATCTCGTTTGTCAGCCGGTCTAAGGTATATCTTCTCCTGTCCGGTATGTTAAGGAAGCTGTCAGCCTCGTTCCATCTGACATAAAAGGCTGACACATGCCCAAGCATGTTGTATTCCGCCCTCACGTCCTCGGGACGGTCACTTAAAAGCTCCTCCATCTCCTCTTTGGAAATGAAACCCTTTTCGTTAACCCAGACCTCGGCATCCAGTATGTTCCTGCTGCCTAAGGAAAAGTGCATGTTCGGTTCCGGATCATCCACATAGAAGTCCTGTTCCGTACCTGTGATTATGTTGGATACCGACACGATGTTCAGGGCAATGTCGCTAATCTTCGGAAGAAAAAGCTCGCTTTCCGTGTTGTCCTGAACCCTTGCCCGGCATATGCGGATCCAGTACCTCTTCTTTCCCTCAAGCTCCATTCTTGAAAAATCGGAGGGAGGAACGAACATGACCGCACCAGACCTTGAAAAATCACCCGTATAGTCCGCAACCTTCATCTGTCTGAAGCCTCGTATGGTACTGTATTCAAACCTGCAGGACAGGGCATTCTGGTTCATGATATCCATGATTCCGAAATAAATGCTGACCGGTCCGTCCTCCATTTTTTTATCAAAGCCCAGATAGAGTGCATCATCGGAATATCCTCCGCTGTAGAAGGCAGGTATCGGTCTCCCGCTCTTTAAGTATCTGGTCACATCCTTTTTCTTCGTTCCGGTTATTGCATAGACCCTGTCAGGATCGGTGTAGTTTTCCTCATAGCTGTATTCGATCCTCATGTGCGAAATGTGAGGATAGTGGTGAATGCAGGGTCTGAGGTAGCAGTTGTCAGACCTTGTTAGCCTCATCCTGATGCTCCTTCCCGAATAGGGTCCGCTTTCCGAAGCCTCCCAGTCCGGGGGGCAGATAAAGCTTATGCTGTATTCACCCGCAGTATCCTTTTCAAACATACTCTGGCAGTCTTCATCGGTGGGAAGTCTTTTCCATCCCGTCCCGTTGAAATATTCCAGTGCTATCTCATTCACAAAGGCATTAGCGGGTATGTCTGCCCTGTTAACCTTTGGCTTTCTCTTTATGATCTTAAGCTCATCCAGCTCCTCCTGCTTTGTAAGGTAGATGCTGTGCTCCATGTATTCGGCCTTAAATGTGATCCTGACCCGGGCACCCCTCTTCCTGAAAAAGCTGTCGTGTCCGATGTAGCACTCGTTGTAGACCGACAGGGTCTCCGAGAAGGGATTAAACTCCTCCACATCAAGGTCGACGCTTCCGTCACTGACATATTCGGGGCTTAAGGGTTCTCCCCTTGAAGCAAGCTTGATCTCTTCCAGATCCTGGTCCTCACAAAAAGGGGCATCGGACTCCAGGATCACCACGGAGACCTCCCTGTCACCGGATCTGACCTTTTTAGACACCATGCTTTTCATCAGGACAAAGGTATCTGTGTTTTCCAGAGCCTTCACATCATCAAATTCCTGAAAGCCCTTTTCGGTATAATATTTGAACTTAAGCCTGCCTTCCACGATGTCATCAAAGATCTTCCTGTTGCCCGAGATCCTGATAAGGATCGGCTCATTTTCAATGTCAAATATGGTCTCATGATAGAGAACCAGAACGGTTCTGGCTATGTTTCCCATTCCGCCGAAGAGGGTAAAGGGCTTAAGCTTCTGCCTTCTTGTAAGAGGTGAAGCCTCCTCCGTGTCTTCTTCCGTTTCCGTCTGAGGCTCCTCCGGAGTCTCCTCCTCATCCATTGAAGACCTTTCTATGATCTCTGCCGGCTTAAAGGTGCCCAGAATGGGCGCGATCGTCCCATCCTCCCTGTCTGTCATGAAGATATCCGTAAGCCTTGAGCCCGTCACATAGATATCCCTGTCAGTTTCAAACATTATGGGATCGCCTTCAGCCGAAGTCTCATCCGAAATAAGCCTGGTTCCCTTTCTCACAAAGGTTCCGGGCACCGAATCCTCAACCGGGTCGAATTTCACCATGCTTCCTGCAGGCTTTGCCGGTCTTAGGGAAATGTCCAGCATGTTCACAAATTCGGCATGATATGCCTCGGGCATGGAATTAAGCAGCTTTACGTTCTCATCCATTCCCCTGATGAACAGCTTTGCAAGAGTGCTGCCGATGTCGGGATTCTCCGGGTCGTAGTTCCACTCCGGGACATAATTCTGTGAAAGCTTTTTCAGTTTTTCTTCAGTTATGTTTAAGGTTCCCATATCTCTCCGTTTTCATCATAGTAAACAGGTCCGTTAATGCCGGGATCATAAAATTCCGGCTCATCATCAGGGGTACTCTCACCGGTGTCAGCCGTATCAAGATAGAAAGGAAAGACCAGATTGTCCCTGGTGTTCGTGGTCCTGACAGTGTAGCCGATGGTAATGACCACGCACCCCTGTCTCTCCCTGAATTCAGTCTGAACCTCCACGTCCATGACCCTGGGCTCCTGATCCAGTATGATCCTTGTTATGTCCTGCCTGAGGATCGAAAGCATTGTCAGATTGGTGTCCATGAAGGTGTAGCTCATGATATCGCTTCCAAAATCCGGCCTGACAAACCTCTCCGACTGCTGGGTAAAAAGGATTATCCATATGGATTCCCTGACAGCCTGGTCTGCCGAAACAGTCTTGAACCGCCCGGTCGCCCTGTCTATATCCGGAGGAAATTTCATCCCCGTTCCCAGAAATTCCTTTGCCATCTCTCTACCGTTTCTCCTCTGTAATCAAAAATCCGTATCTGACCTGTTTTTTAGCCAAGCTTCACCGGCTTTCCGCCAATGACCACCGGTCCGCTGCTTTCAAGCTTCAGCATGGAAGAGCCCTCAATGGAAGCATTTGCTCCCTTAAGCTCTGCCCTGGCATTACTCTCCATGTTAATGCCCTCGGTGGCCTCAACCTTAAACTTGCCTGTCTTTAAGGTCACCGTATTGCTGCTTGAATTCATCACAAGCTCGATCCCGTCTCCCACCTTGATGGTAAGCTTCTTTGCGGCAGTGACCTGAATATGACCCTTATCCGCATCGGTATCCAGGACGATCTTGTTGTTTCCCTCCTTGTCCTGGATCTGGATCTGCTTCTTTTCATTATTAAGGATTATCTTATGTGACTGGTTTGCAGTCTCTATCCTTATCTTATCCTTGGATCCGTCGTCACCCTCTTCACCCTCTTCCTTTGCCACATCCTCAAAGGTGATGGTGCTTCCATAGCGGGTGGTGATCTTTTTGAATTTGTTTTTCTCGTTGGTGGAACCTGTCAGTATCTTGTCCTTTGTTTTCGGTATGCAGCCGATGACATAGGCCCTTTCGATATTTCCCTGCTCAAAGGTGACCAGCACCAGATCTCCCACTTCGGGTATGAAATAGTGTCCCCAGGACTGTCCCGATGAAGGCATAACAACCTTGGCCCAAAGGATCCTTGAGGCATCCGCGTCCTCCTGACTTCCTCCGGACGACTGGTCACTGCTCTGTTCTCTTGAAAGAAGCATGAGCTGAACCCTGCCGGGCATATCCTTGTCATAGTTTTTGACCACCTTGCCCAGCATGACTCCCATGATCCTTCCGTCGCCGGTGTCGGTCTTTTCTATCTGTTTTTTTGATACGTCCTCAATAATATCAAACAGTGCCATTTTCTTCTCATTCGCCGATGGTGTCGGCCTTTCCTTCAACCTCCGTCCTGTAGCCTCTCCAGTCAAAAACGTGTCTCACTCTTGTAAGATAGAACTTGTTGTCAATGGGACTTCCAAAACCCTTAAGTCCGATGATGCACCCTGCCGTAAGCTCGGGAAGTCCGGCTATCTCAAGCTCCAAGCTTCCCAGCCTGTAGCCTGTCTGACTTAAGAGATACTGGGCTCTGTAGCCTGCCTCCTCCTTGTTTTCCGCTGTGGGATCAAGATATACCAGAGCCTGCTTATCCACAATGGATTTTGCCTTGCTTCCCAGAGAGATCTTTGCACTGGATTTTTTTGTATCCTTCACCAGCTTTCCCTGATCCGAATCCAGGGTTCTTACTTCAACCTTTTTCACAAGTCCCGTCATATCATAGCCCACATCCAGGGCTCTTATCGACGGACCGGGATGGATCTCGATGAGGATCTCCTCGTCCTTACCGGCCTGCTCCATGAAATGAAGTGTACTTGCCGTGGAAAAGAAGCGGAAATTGAACTTCTTTGCAGCCTTGACAATGAATTCATAGTCGCTTTCCTCAACCATTTCCATTCTCTTGTCACTGGCCTTCTGTTCCCCTCCGGCACCGCCTCCCGCGCCTCCGGCACCTCCGCCTGCGCCTCCTGAACTGCTTCCCTGCGGCTTATCCGGAGTGTTCTTCACATCGGTTGCGATAAAGTTATTCTGAGGATTTGTAAAATCCTTTACGGAGAGGAAGGGATTTTTATCCAGAACCTCCTGCACCGCATCACACCAGTTTGTTGCCTTAAGCTTCATGGAGTGCCTGTTAGCCATCATCGCAGCCTTTGCATCCATAGCCGTAACCTCAATGGAGGGGATCTCGTCGGAGTTATCCCTGGGAACTATGAAGTGAACCTTTGCAATGAAGCCCCTGAAGACCTCCCTCAAATTGGCTCCGTAGCCGACAGCAATGCTGACAGCTGACCCCAGAAAGAGCAGCTTCTTGATCTTTTCTATATTGAAGCTTCCCCCGCTCCTGTCATAAACGGTGTGCATCCTGAAGGTAGCGATGGATGCCTCAAAGCCGGCCGTCATATCCACATCCAGGTCCGTGACCGCTATGGGCTCCTTTGCATCCTTAAGCTCCGTTCCCTCAACCTTTATTATGACGGAAGGATTCTCAAAATCCGCATAAGCTTTTTTAAGTTTATCAAAATCAAATGTAGCCATAGGTTACTGTACAATCCTTAAGCCGGATCTTTCCGGTGGATCCCATTCCCTTCCTTAAAGATTCAGGAAGCTTCCCGTCCACTTTTTAGCGCTGTTTCCAAATTCCAGAGCCGAGTTCAGTTTCCCTGTCTTTTCCGCATATGCCCTCTTGTATATATCCCTCCAGACGAAGTTGGACTTGTACATAAGTGTGTTCAGGCACATAACGGACATGTTCACCACTGCCCTGACCGGCTGTCCCGTGATGTTGAACATGGTATATCTGACATCCAGATCGTTCACCATTCCCGAATAGGTGACATCTCCCCAGTGAAAGCTTATGAATCGTGTATATCTGTTTCTGATCATACCCACAAAGCCTTCCACTTCCTTCTGGACGGAAACCTCCTTTTTTCCTGCAAGCGTCATTGCGGCCTTGACAAGTCCCTTACCCATTTCGGTAAAGGAGGTGTTAAGCTTGTCCGCTCCAAAGGCATCCTGAATGTCGCATCTGTCAAAAAACAGGGGTATGGTAAGGATGATCGTTGTTTCTTCTTTTCCGTAGGTGATGTTGTTGCCTTCATCCTTTTTTTCCTGCCCGTCTTTTTTCTGGAACTCGTAATTAAGCTTTCTCACCAGACCTCCGCCGTGAGCCGAAAGCTGGACGGAAGAAGGATTGAACTGGACGGTGTAGAGCTTTCTTGTCACATTTGTCATCGAAATACCGTCTTTATCACCCGTCAGGGAACTGCTCAGACTGTCGATCTTATTTGCCGCATCGGACAGGGTCTGGCTTGCACCCTCATATTTCGGCTGTGCCAGCATCAGGGCATCCTGGGCAGATCTCTGATCAAGATAGGTCATGGTCGGCATTCCGCCTTCTCCACCCGCTCCCATCTTGACCTTGTTCTTTGAACCTCCGGTATCAACGGGTTCCAGAGTTATGGCTCCCCCGTTGTTTCCCAGATCGGTCCTTAAGTCATATATTTCGATAACAGCCTTTTCAATGCCACCCAGATTATGTGCTAAATTTTCCTTTACTTTGCCTCCGGCGCTGCTTAAGGCACCGGTCACGGCACTCAGATCCGGCATGATCTACACCTCACATTCATATCTTAAAGTCATCCTTTCAGGCTGAGCCTCCGTTAAAAAACAGCATCCGCTGTTCTTCATCAAAGCCTGAGATTCAACAGATTGTTGTTCAGGAACGAGCTGGCCGTAGACTGTCCGTTGACCTCATTGTTAACTCCCGGAACACCTGCCATTCCGGTCTCGTCAAGCACACCGAAGGCTCTGTCAAATGCCCAGTTCCAATACTGCTTGTCAGCTTTGTATTCTTCCTTTGAGCCCTGACGTATGGATATGTTCACGGTTGCCCTGATGGGGTTGCCCTTCTTGTTGAACATGGTATATCTGGCTTCTGCCCCTGTCATCTCACCGCGAAAGCACATGTTTCCCCAGAAGAAGATCACCTGCTTGGCCTCGGGAACCGCAAAAAGCGCCACCAGGCCCTCCACCTTGTCCCGAACGGAAAAATTGCCCTTGATCGCACTCTTTACGGCACTGTAGACATTTCCAGTGGACATGTTGGTCACAGGATTGTTCTCAAGCATAAAAGCATCCTGGATATTCGTATCATCAAATAAAAGCTCACAGGATAAGGTACTGGATGCCACCGTCGTATGGATCTGAGCCTGAGTCTGGGCGCCCTCACCGCTTCGGTCGTACTGGAGTCCGGCACTGGAACTGAGCCTGAGGGAGGTGGGGTTATACTGAACCTCAATGGGAAGATATCCCTTTCCGCTCGTCTTATCCTTAAGCTCGTCAAGAGTCATGACAGCCCCTTTTTTATTCAGCCTCTTCTTTGTTTCAGTAAGGATCTCCACATCCATATTACTGATGTCTGTTACCGCTGCTGTCACATAGTCCTTGATCTCATCGGCATAGTCCTTTTCATTCTTTGCCTTTATGTTGGTTGCCAGTTTTTTGGGATCCCTGACACAAAGAACTGCCTTCATCACGTTGCCCGTGAGGCTTCTTCCCAGGTTCTGGCCCATGGCTCCCAGTGAATCCATCACACCCATTGCCTATCAGATCCCCCTTCTGCTTTTTTCGTTTCCAAGTCTTTTTTCCAGCTTTCTCATGACTTCTTCCGAAATGGCTCCCACCTGTCGCTGAACACCCTGGTTCACAAGATCTGCTATGTCCACCCTGTCGCGCTCCGTTATGGTGGTGGTGGTGCCTGTTGTCTGTCTCTTTACCGTCCGGCTCTCGTCCCGCTCCTGAACATTCGTTTCTTCCCGGACTCTCGTCCTGTTTATATCCTGTCTCATCTGTGAGAGAGTTTCGTTGATCTCTTCAGCAGAAAGCGTTTCCTCTCTCCGGTGGATGAGCCCGACCTTTTCAGGCTCCTCCCTCTCCCTTCCTGCCTGTATTTCGGAGGCTTCCTGTCTGTTCAGCCTCTCGAGGGTCTCCTGAACCTCGTCTGATGCATCCCTGGTCTCTCTTAAGATGAGCTCCTGTGTGTGGCTTTCATGCTCGGCCCTTTCAATGTCAGCAACCAGGGTGCTGAGGTCATTTCTGACAATGGACATCCCGCTGTCGGGGCTTATTGTTCCTTCTTCAATGTACTGTTCTATCACTGAAAGGATCTGACCGCTGTTATCGGGGAAGAGCTTTTCAACCTCATTAAAGACCTCCCGTCTCAGCCTGTCTCCCTCTTCCTCTTCTCCCTTAAGTCTTGAAAGCACCTCGGAGCTTCCCTTAAGGGCTCCCAGTGAAGCCTTCTTTGTCTTCAATGCTCCCCCGGTCTTCTTTTCAGTCTGTCTGATCCTTGAGATCAGCTCCATCATCCTGTGATATCTGCCGACGTTCTGCTGGTTGATCCTCTCAACTCTCTTAAGCTCCTCAACCAGCCTTTCATCCTCACTGATGATCCTGGTTTCCTCCCCGGGAGCCGGGATCTCCTCCTCCCTGAGGGTAATGCTGGCCTCTTCGGTAAACTCCGGACTGCTGATGTTCACATAAGCATTTTCCGTCTTCTCCTGAAGCCTTGTCATGGTGCTCTGCGAGGTCTTGCTTAAAACCTCCTTAAGCTCCTCCGTGAGCCTGTCACCCTCGTTGATGATCCGGGTTTCCTCCCCGGGAACCGGGATCTCTTCCTCCCTGAAGGTAATGCTGGCCTCTCCGGGAGACTGTGGACTGCTGATGCTCACATAAACATTTTCCGTGCTCCCCTGAAGTCTGGCTATGGTATTCTGTGAGGTGTTGTATAAAACCTCCTTAAACTCAAACCATCTGTTTTCACCGGGTCTTATCCTGTCAAATTCCGAATGATAGAGGTTTCTGATAAGATCCAGAAAAACAGCCGAATTTACCTGATTTATCAGATTTTTCTCATCCCTCTGTTCAGAGCTGAACTCCTCTTCATAAACATTTTCACTTTTATAGACAAGCTCCGGAGGCTCCTTAAAGGCCGCCTCCCTGATCCTTGAAAGAAGGATCTGCTGGGCCGTGTAGGCCTGTTCCGAGATCCTGATCTCTCCCCCGGCAATGCTGGTCTCATTGATGGACCGGTTAAAATTTGCAAGGATCTGATAGATGGCTCCGGTCTGCAGCCTGTTTAAGACCGACTGGGCAAGGAAGTTTCTGATCTCCCTCTCTCCCGGCTCCTCCCCGGAATCCTCTCTTTCCCTTCTTTCCCCCTCGATATAGTTTTCAACATACTGCCTGAACTGTCCGGGTCTCGAAAGGAAGATGTTTATGAGCTCGTTGGTGTCCCTGGTCTCCTGCATAAACTGCCTGACCTCGCTCATAAACCTTCTGTCGTCCCTGATCCCCACCTTCCTCAGCACGTCGGAAATGTAGGTTCTGTCCTGATATGTCAGGGGCATATCCGCCGAAACCATGATACGGTTGAGCACATTGTTGATGATCTCAATGTTCTCCTCCCGCCGGTTGTTTAAGAAAGTATTCCCCGTAACCGTGGTCATCCCGCCCTCAGCCAGATAGATCTCTGGCGGGCTGGTCAGAACATGCAGCATATCCTCTGGTGTGATATCCGAAGCCATCAGGGAGTAGTTGGCCACCATCTTCTCGTAGTCAATGGCATGATCCCTGGCCATACCCCCGTTTATCTTAAGTTCTATCGGTGCTCTGAGTCTCAGCATTTATCAAAAATTTTATATATCTGCCCTTATCCGGTATTTCATATTTCTATTATGTGTTTGACAGCGCATCCGCCATAAGTGCCCGTCTGGTAGGCGGCCAGGTCACAGGATCAGCCTTGGTGTTTTTGTTCCTGTTCCCGGAATGGGGTGTTCCGCCACCATCCACGGATCCGTCATAGATCCACACATTGTTCTTGCCCTTGGCCTCGGAAGCAGCCTTTGCAGGATTATCCCTGTCCCCCTTGTCAGTCTGGACATGTCTTTGTCCGCTGCCCTTGTAGCTGTTGGAATCGATGACCCAGCTGCCCTCTCTTCCCGCATTTTCCTGTTCCTTCTTTGCAGGATTGTTCATGTCTCCCTTGTCAGTCTGGACGTGGCGTTTGTCGTTGCCCTTGTAGTCGTCTTCGCTGATGATCCAGCCTCCGTCTTCTCCCTTCGATTCCTGATCCTTCTTTGAAGGGTTATCCTTGTCGCCCTTGTCTGTCTGGACATGATGCTTGCCCTTACCCTTGTAGTCGTGCTCGTCAATGCCCCAGATATCCCTTGAACCGGTACTCTCCTGACTCTTTTTGCTGGGATTGGCCTTGTCCCCCTTGTCCTTCTGGACATGGCGTTTGTTGTTACCCTTGTAGTCGTCTTCCTTTATGATCCAGCCTCCATCCTGTCCCTTCTTCTCCTGATCCTTTCTTGTAGGATTATTCTTGTCGCCCTTGTCTGTCTGGACATGGTGACTGCCCTTGCCCTTGTAGTTGTCCTTGTCAATGCCCCAGACATCCTTTTCTGCGGCGCTCTGCTGATCCTTCTTCGTGGGATTGTTCTTATCTCCCTTGTCGGTCTGGACATGGCGTTTGCCCTTGCCCTTGTAATTATCCTTGTCGATCACCCACATATCTTCCTTTGCATGATCGATACCCTTCTGCCTGGTGTAGGTATCCTTGGATTTATAGGCATATTTTCCGTTGACATTCGAAAACCAGATTTTTTCTCCCTGACCGGTATATGTTTCCTCCTTTGATTCGTCCTTCCAGGCACTCTTGTCAAAGGAACTGGAAAGATTGTTGATCACCAGAAGCTCACGGTAGGCTATGGTTGTTGTCTCTGTTGCCAGTCCGCTTCTTTCAGCATTTAATTCACCATATTCCTTTGCGGTGACGGTGCAGCCCGTGAAGGTGTATACCCTGGCACAGGTCTGGGGATTCCAGTTTTCCCAGAAATGATAGGAGGGATATCTTGAAACGAAAAGCAGCACAGGCAGGATCAGCTCCGTACCAAGCGCCAGCATATCGTTAAAGCTTAAGTTAAAGGTGCTGGTGTTAGACACACCTATATATCTTTCTACCTGGAAGGTGAAGGGCTTTGAAATGGGCTTTCTCAGCATATGAACATAGTCGTTCAGTCCTCCCTCCTGGTAGTAGTCAAATTCATGCTCCCTGGTGAATACCCTGATGGACTTGCAGGGAACAAAGAAAAAGCCTTCCAGCTGTATAGCAAAGTTATAGGACGGCGCCGGGTTTAAGACAAATTTGTCATCCGACCGCTGGTATGCTGTTTTGGTTCTGTCGTCTGCCATTTTTACTGACTCCTTGTGGGCTGCATATCAAGTATGCTTTTTTCCTTCTTATCTTTCGAGGGATTGAGACTTTCGTTTATCCTGGATATCTCCCTGCACCACCTTCTGCGGGTGACATGCTCAAGCTTCAGAACATCCGACTCGCTCCAGTGGAAATAATATGAGATAAAGGACATTTCCCTGAAGAGCTCGTCTTCGGGATATAATCTCATCCCTCCCCGGTAAAATTTAGCGGCACCTCAAAGGTGGCTCCGCAGTCGGGGCACACCGCCGTAAGCGTGGGCGGCTCAATGTCGTTTATCTTCTGATACATATCCTGAAGGAAGGCCAGATCCGCTGTAAAAAGCTTTTCAACCAGGGTCGCTGTTATGGCGTCGACTCCTTCAAGCTCCGTGATCACACGGCTTAAGATCACTATTGTAAGATAAGAGGGGTTTGAGAGCACCCTGGGGTCCCTCGTTGCGGAGATCTCATCCCCCGCAGTCGCAAGCCTCATCTTTCCCCTTCTGTGAACCTCCCCCACACTGTCCATGTATCCCTTAGGGAGTTCAAATTCATAGACTGTTTCCATTTTCCTGCTCCTTTTTTGTCAGAATCCCACACTTCATCGACACATTCGGACACCTGAACGAAAAAGCCATTCAGGTGTCCTTAATGTCGATAAATTATCAGTTGGGTATTACAAGCTCTTCGTAGGCTATCTCGACACTCTCGATAGCAACCTCAGATGTCTTTGCGTCAAGATCCGGTGCATTGTACTTTGCTACCCAGGCATTGGTAAGGGTCCAGGTTCTGGTTCCCTCAACCGAAGTCTTGGTGGTGTTGGGTGCTCCGGGATTGATGTCGATAAGCTCGATGGTCACATCATAGCGGGGCATCTGTCCCCTTGTCTCACTCACACACTCCTGGATCCAGGTCTTGAACGGGCTTTCAAGGATGTATCCCATTCTCAGGGTCACATTACCGTGCTTAACAAGTCCCGGAATCTTAACCGGTGCAAGTGAACCGGAATTGCCCTGACGGAACTCGATGACATCGACCGAGCTCTCCACTCCTGTTACCTCGCTGAATGCGGCAGTTCCCGCGATCTGCGAAACGGTAACGAGGAAGTTCATTTTAGTCAACGGATAGTAAGAACCTTTTCCGTTATCATAAGTAGTAGCTGCCATATCTTATCTTCCTTTCTTAAACTCGTTTTTAGTTTCAGCCTTCGCCGCCGGCTGCTTCCGCAGTAAACTGAGTAACGCGGAAGATCACGAACTCGGCAGGTCTTGAAGGAGCGATTCCGATGTTGCAGATAAGACGTCCGTTCATGATGTCGTCCCTTGTCATGGTGTTGGGTCCTATCTCTACGAAGTATGCGGAAGCAGGTGAATCTCCGCTAAGCATACCGTTTCTCCAGAGTCCATCCAGGAAATTCGATATTGTAAGATCTACTCTCTGCCACAGCGTTGTGTCGTTCGGCTCGAAAACAACCCAGTTCGTGTTCTGCTTGATGCTCTCCTCCACGAAGATGAAGAGTCTTCTCACGTTGACATACTTGAAAGCCGAGTTGCTGGATGCTGTCCTTGCGCCCCAGATCCTGATGCCCTGTCCGGGAAGAGCCCTGATGAGGTTGATCCCTTCCGGATTGAGTATGTCCTGCTCGTCCTTGGTGTAGTTAACGCTTAATCCTGTACAGAATACGGTCTCGTTTGCAGGTGCCTTGTGAACACCGCGGTTGATATCCGTTCTGGAATAAACGCCCATAACAGCACCTGAAGGAGGGATATAGTCCGACTTGTTGGATGAGCGGTCAAACACCTGTATCCAGGGATGATACATAGCCGCATAGGTCGAGTCGATGATGTTCCTGTAGTTGATAAGATCCTGGGTCTTATACATATCCCTGGGCATATCGATGACTGCAAAACGGCTTCTTAAATTCTCGCAGTGTGAGATCAGGGCTACGATAACCTCGGGCATTGTAATGCCGGGAACAGCAAGCATGCTGACAAGGTTGTTCTCAACAAAGGCCTGAAGTCCTGTCCTCTTGCCGGGGCCGTTGTCCTCACCGATGAAGGTTGCTGCATTGACCTTGCTCACATTTCCGTCCGTTCCTCCGTCAAGGAAGAAGACTCCGCTTTCGTTTCCTTCGCCAAAGATGGCCTCAACGGGATTTCCGATCTCCTCAAGAGCACCAACCTCAACGTCCACGATCTCGCTGGATGCAAGCCTTGTTCCGATGAACTTCGGAGAAGTGGGATTGAAGGAAAGCTCTGTGAAGCTCTCTGCATCGTCCCCGTAACGAACTCCCATGTCAACGGTCACAAGATAGAGCAGAGCCTTGGGAATGATTGCGCTGTCAACTGCCTTGTCGGGAATGGCTTCTTCAAAGGTGACAATGTTATCAAAGATAGTCTTGATCCTGTTGTACTTGCCTTCGAATACTACCAGGTCTCCCTCACGGAAGCCGTCAACACTCTTTGCCTTGTAGCCTGTCTCTGTCTTTGCGATAAGCTGAAGCTTCTGCTTCTTAACGGTGTTTAAGGTAACCTGAACCTTGTTGCCCCAGATTCCGGGGTTCTTAGCGGTCACGGTCAGGATCCCGTTCTCTGCCTTGGCGCACTGTGCATCCGAAGGAGCAACACGCATAACAAAGCATCTTGTTCCGCCGTTAACAAAGAACTGCTCAACGCTGTTGGCGAGGAACCTGTATTCGCCATATCCGAATTCACTTAAGAATCCGCCGTACTGCTGCTTAAAACTTTTGTAGCTGGTCACAAGCTGGGGAGCTCCGGTGACAGGTCCTTTTTCAGCAAGACCTACGAAACCCGCCGTACTTGTGCCGACTCCCTCAATGCTTCGCGGGGAATTGTCATATTCCTCTACGTAAACACCGGGTGAAAAATATTCAGCCATAATTTTTACCTCTTTTCTTTTTTTAGGAGCGATTTTTACTGTTACTAAATTAACTGGTCATAACTGTCGTCTGCCCGGGCAGTGTGATCGAAATGTTGCCTCCGTAAGCACACATCATGCTGCAATCCTGGGTCAGGCAAGGTTTTCCGTCAACAATGACCGTCGGATGTGTCGGAATCCATGTTCCGGCCGGAACAGGGATGCAGGGCTGGGGTGTTAAGACTCCCAGGGCTGCTGCTGTTGCTGCCGCCACCTGCGGATTCGTAGGTGTCGTACACATCGCAAAGGGTCCGATGTTGACATTCGGTTGACAATCCTGAATGGTTGCCGCCGGCTTCCCTTCTGCCAGGATCATCTGCTGTGATGTTACTCTGATGGGAGCAGGTCCGGTTCCGAAGCTGCACATTGCGTTAGCTCCCATGCCTACAAGCATGCTCATTTTTTATCACCTCTTGTTCTCTTCCCGTTCATGTGGCTTTCAGGTCAGACCAGTTTCTCCGTCTCTGAAGTCTACTGTCTGGAATCTGACCTCGCTCTTCACCGTGTAACGGATCAGGTATTTCTGATCCTCTTCGTCGTCGCGCACCCTCAGAAGATACGCTCCGTTTTCATCTACCTTGCCGTGGATGATCCTTGTTACCGGCAAATTGGAGATGTTCTCTTCCTTCAAAGCTTCCTTCAGCTCGACGGATGTTGCTGAATCCGTGCGGACCGCATTGATGATCTCGTAACTCTGTCTGTCCGCGCTCAGCATGCCGTATCCCGCTTCGTTCCATTCGCACAGAGCCCCTGCCTGTGTAAAATAAGTAAGGATCTTCTTTTTGGGCTCAAAGCTTTTGACCACGCACAGCGGACGGTCCGGCTTCACCGCTTCGATCGCTTCGAGAAAAGGAAGAATGCCTGAGAAACTTAAAACTCCTCCGCCCCTCAATGTGTCCTCCGACGGTATCAGGAACACGTAAACCTCAGGAAGACGCTCGTCAAGTTCGGCATATGAGATCTTAAGCGACATATCTTCATAACCATACACCCTTATCTGCATGAGAAAATCTTCTCTGCCGGTGTTTATCATGAGATATATCCCTTCTCCTCTTCCATCCGGTCTGAAGGGTTGTCCGTTTCTCATAAAAACAACATTTCTTTCGTTTACTGCCGCTCCTGTAGTCGTATCCACCAGTCTGATGAGCAGATCCAGTTTTGCACTGATCACAGAAGCCACTTACCTTTCCCCCCTTTCTTCTTCATTTGCGATATGCAGTCCGAAACTAGCATCAGTAACACGCGGCGTATCAAGTATCTCACCGCTTGAAAGATACACGGGTGCCGCCTTGTAGAACAGGCTGATCTGATATGGTTTGTTGATCGCCTGCCACACCCTGACCTTTTCCTCCAGGCTTATCTTCGCCTGAGACAGCACTATCGGAGGTTCCTGATCCTTGATCCAGGCCTGCAGTTCATCGGGTCGGACCGAGTTGTTGTCATTGACAATCTGCGCGACCTTTCCGATGATCTTCTGTATATCCGGCGCCTTTAATCCCATCTGGGAGGAGCCGTTAATAAAGACCATATAATGTAGAGCATATGGTCTCGGCGGCTTTGAAAGCTCTGCCTTTCCGCGCTGGACAAGGCGCGGAGTGGTGACCTGCACGTCCTCGACTATGTCGTAGAGATAAAGTCCGACGATATAGTCCACATCCTGTGAAAGAGGAGAAGATATCTCAATGTTGTTCGGAGACGGAATGGGCTCCGGACACATCTTTTCCCGCAGGGTTCTTACAATATATGCACTTACATCCGCGATTATCGGATAATCAGCCATCTCTTTTACTCCTCAAAACTCTTCAGCAGGTCATCTACTCTGGGCTGCATGGACGATGTCAGGCAGACTGCCATGTTGTTTTCCACCACATATTCATCGTCGCACCCGAAGATGGTCTTTGAATCCTTCTGTGAAAGGTAGGGCACGCCCATAAATTCAACCTTGTGGGTAAGATCCTCAGACTCCCCTCCCTTGTCCATCTTGTCGCTGCCTGTGACAAAGGTATATATCTTGGAACGGCTGGTCATAGTTGCCGTCCTCTTTGTATCATCATAGAAATACCTGTAGGTGGTGCAGTCGTTAATGGTCTTCAGGCTGATATATTCCGGTGCCTCCTTGCCGTTTAACTGGTTGTAGAAATACTTGTTGTTCTTTGAACGCCCGATCTCGGCAAGCTGTCCGGCAAGTCCTGTGGCTGCCCTGCAGCCCTCCTTTGCAAACCGTGAAAGTGCTGCTGTGGAGATGGCAAGCTCATCCATGTCCATCTCGCTCGGACTCTTTCCTCCGAAAAATCCCTCCAGGATGCTAAGGAGCTGGTCTGCATTCTTATCTATGCCCTTTCCTGAAGCTCCGCCCGATCCGCTGCCCGAGCCTGAGCCGGAACCTGCTCCTGCGCCTGCGCCTGCACCTGCTCCTGCGCCTGCACCCGCACCTGCTCCTGAACCATCGCCCGAACCCGAGCCTGAACCGTCACCGGAACCCGAGCCGGAGCCGGAACCTGCTCCTGAACCTGAACCGTCGCCGGAACCGCTGTTAGCGGCTGCCTTCCTTGCCGCATCATTAATGGCATTTTTCTGTGCCGCCGAGGCTCCTGCATCCGCTGCCCTCTGAGCCAGCTTATCCAGATTATTCTTATCCCCAAGATCCGCCAGGGCTCCAAGGGTTCCGGAAATGTCAGCATTGGGGTCGTCTGCCAGCTTTGCCAGGGCTTTCTTTGCCAGGGCATCCGTCAGGGAATCTTCCCCGTCCGAACCGTTCTTTTTTCTTTCATCATCTATATCCTGATCAAGGGCGGCTATCTGTGCATCAAGATCCCTGGCTCCCGCAAGATCGTTATCATCAAGGGCTGCATCCCTCTTTCTCTGTGCATCCTCTTTCTTTCCCAGAAGCTCATCCAGCTTTGATTTGAGGCTTGCATCCGAATCTATGATCTTCTGCTTTTCATCCGACAGCCATTTCATGTGCTTGTCAAGGGATCCGTTGGCCCTCGAGGAATAATCATCCTGCTTGACCGTCCCGTAAAGTCCCTGTGTCCTGTTGATGGCATCGTTCACATAGGCAAGGGCATCTGCCGCTGCTGTCCTCTGTCTGTAGGCATCAATGAGGAATTCCAGCTCACTCCTGGCGGATTCCATCTTGGCTTCCTGATCATCCAGCACAGCTCCTGCTGCCGCGGCTCCGTCTGCATCCAGAGTCTGTCTGTATTCCGCTGAAACACCCGCTGAAACCTCGCCTTCAAACCTGGAATCTCCTGCCGGAAGGAAACTTGAATCTATCAGGCTGAACTCGCTGTCCTTGTTCTTAACCTTGTTGTCTTCTATGTTCATCGTGTCCCTTAAATAGTTTATGGGACCTCCAAGTCCGTCAGCCGTTGCCTCATCGATGACCTGGGAGGAATATTCATAATCTGCATGACCTAAGATGGAGTCTGCATCAGCAAGTGCGTTGGAAGTGTGTGTGCTGTAGCTTGTGGAGCATTCCGCAATACTGTTTCCAATAGCATCCGTAAGTGAGCTGTCTGATGCAAAGGGTGTTCCGGGATCCTTGTCTTCCTCACTTTCTTCCTCATCCTCCGATTTTTTCTTTTCCTCAGCTTTGGGGATCTTTGACCACCAGGCAGTCGAACTTTCAGCATCGGACGAAAAGTCGTGCTGTATGGCATCCATAAGCTGTTTCTGCCAGTCCTGAAGCACTGCATCAGTTCTCTTTTCCGGACTGGAGCTGTCAAGGAAATTACCCTTGTTTGTATAGCTGTCTCCGCCTGCAAGTCCCATGAGGATTCCCAGAGCATTGTTATCCATCTGTGAAAGCTTGTCATAGACGATGGCTCTTCTTGCAGCATCCACCTTGCCCATGAGCTTGTAGGTGATCTCTGCTTCCTCATCATTTCCCGCATTCTTCAGAGCCTGATAGCTTGCAAAAAGTCTGGCAAGATCCTGATCCAGCTTATCCGTTTCATCATCCCTTAAGTCCAGGTTGAAAAAGGTGGTCAGGATCTGATATTTATAGACATCCACCCTTAAGGTTCCCGACTTTTCGGAATTCCTTGCCTTAAGGTACTGGTCAATGGTGATGCTGTCTCCCTCGTTATCTCCTGCATACTGTACCCAGATGGGATCAAGCTCGGGAAGCCTTGACAGCTTGTAGGGATCGGGAACATTAAAGGGATTGACCTTATCCCCGGTCATAACGTCCGTCACGCTCCCGTCCTTGTCTACAAAATATTGTACGAATAAGTCGTCAAGTTCGGCATCATTGATCCTCTGTCCGGTGTCCGAGATATCCGTCATTCTTTCGGCATTTGTGACCTCAAACCAGGCCCCGTTTGCCAGCTCGGATTTATAGTAGGTCCTGTCCTGACCCGATTCCTTGGCGCTTTCAAGAGCCCTTTCATAAATAGGATCAGACATTCCGGCGATGTTTATAAGATAGGTTCCTATAAACAGCGTGGAGTTATCGATGACATGACTGGCCTTATACTGGGAAAAACGCATGGCTCTGCTCTGCTTGAACACCGCCAGGGTTTTCCTTGCATAAAAGACTCCCGAGATCAGGATCGCGGCCATAAACACCGCCACTGCCATAAATATGCGTTTTTTCGTCCTGTTTTCCTTCTTTTTCATATCTTATTCCGTAAGATTATCCTTCTTTTTAAGCTTCTGAGTGGTCGTATCAAACCTGCCCTTGTATTTGAGACTGTCACTGTCGTCATAAAATTCGATCTCAAGCTCTCCCAGATCCGAGGCCACAAGTCCCAGATGGGTAAACTTCTTACTGATCTCGGTCCTGCTTCCGTCTCCCAGAGGAGTTCCATCCTTTGACATTATCCTGAAGGATTTGATCCCCTCATTCTCATCAGGCTTTAAGGTGAGGGATGTAAGACCCGTAACCGTGCTCACCTCAACAAGATAGGTTCCGATCTCACCGTTTTGATCCTTCTTGACATCGATGGAGGTGGTCACATTAAGGTAGTCACTTTCCACTGAAGAATCTATCTCGCAGTCATCCACAAATTTCTCCCCGTCGTAAAGCCTGATAAAGGTCTTCTCAACGTTTTCGGTGGTCAGCATAAGGTGCCTGAGCTCCTTATCCTTTGGTGTCCGCTCCCCGATCATCTCATTGTCACACCAGAACTCAAAATCCGTGATCTCACCTTCGAAATTCTCGGGAACAAAGATGCTTAGGGTAAACATCTCCCTCTGGATAATGGGCTTTAAGAAGTACTGGATCCTCGAAGAGTTCTTGTCTATATAGCTCTCACCCACCACTGCGGTGTGCATGTCCGAATCCGTTCCCGAAAGCAGGGCGCTGATCCCTCCGCAGGTCAGCCTGTCAAAATTGAAGAGAGTCGTGGTGTAAAGAGCCATGTTTGAGTGCATGGTGTTCTGCAGCTCTTCATACTGATCCTGAGCGTCGGAATATTCCTGGAAGGTCATTTCCCCCATCTTGTTCTTTACCGCATATTCCTTAAGCTGTTTTTCCATGGTGTCAACATCCTTCAGAGACTGCTCGTAGGAATTTCTGACCGAAACATAGTTGTTGAAGGTATCCTCCACCATCTGATCCAGTTCTTCCCTTGCGGCTATCTCGTCGTTTCTGGCGGAGATGTAGTTCAGTGCCTGCTCCTCCACAACGTTGGGGTCTTCTTCTATCCATCTTGTACCGTCAAGATCTCCCTTCAGATAGATCTTCGGGAACTTGATGGTGAAAAACAGAAGATGTATCTTGTATACTCCCTCCCAGTAGCTGTCGATCCTCTCAAGAAACTGCTTGTAGGCCTTCTTGAAGGCTTTTTTTGAAATCTCCCTGTCGTTCAGCACCTGATTTATGTACCCGGAGATGATGTTTACGTCTTTTGATTTGTAATAGCCCTTCAGCAGATCAAAATTAATGGAAAGCTCGAGCTTTGCAGTGGTGGCATTTGCGCAGGCCTCATAATAGGTCTGATCCCTGTCCTCCGTGTAGGTTATGAGTCCGGGAAGAGAATCCCTGCTGATCTTTGCCTCCACATAGGGCTTTTCGAACTTATAGCCCGTGGTCACGTCAAGATTGATCATCTTTGAAAGCTTCTTAAGGTCTGCTTCCAGGGTTCTCCGGTCTGCTGCTATCTTCTGAGTGGTGGAATCCACCTTCTTCTGAAGCTTGTCTATGTCAGCCTGGTTTGCTTCTCCGGTCTGGAGCCTTGCCTTGTTCCTCTTCAGTCCGTCCTCGTAGGTTTCCAGCCTGCTTTCGTTAAAGGCTATGTTTTCCTGGAGAGAAACTATCTCCACATATAAGGTATTGGTCTTTTCGTTCACCTCAAAGATCTTGTCCTGAAAATTGTGCTGGGCCACATCGACAGCGGACTGCAGCTGCCTGGGCTTGTATTCAAAATCCGCTTTCTGCTGTTCCGTAAGCTTCTGGGGAAAATGGAAACTCAAAAGCGGGGACCACCTGAAGGTCGTCAGATTCCTCTTCTTCAGCTTAAGAGCCTTTATGGAGCTGTCCCTCTTTGCCTGGGCCTGATAAACCTTGTCTTCTGCCGAATCCCTGGAATCGCTGTTTTCCAGTGCCAGAGACCTGCAGGTTGAAAGCTTTATCGTATTAAGGGGCTGCGAGCCCGAACCGGCGGCAAAAACCTGCCTCTGCCCAAAAGTGCACGATGAAGCAAGGATCGTGAATGCAAGAAAACCTGCGCTTATTCTTTTATATAATTTCCTATGCGCTCTCTTCTCCATCGTTTTCCTTTGTTATCCCGTAAAACTCAAAACCTCCGCCCCTGGTCCTGCAGACGAAAGAATATATCAGGTCGCCTCTTCTGTATGAATAGATATAGACGGTGTAGTTCTTGTCGATGGAATCAACCACCACGTCGTCACTGAAGTTTTTCGTGCTCTCCATCTGCACCCTGCCCTTTAAGACCGGTCCCACGGAATTTAAGACATTCACCGCCACGGCCTCGGGAAGGGTTATTATGGAATTTCCTTCATATACCGGTTCCCCGAAAAGTGCGGTCAGCTCCGAAACATCATTGGCTGTCGTGGTTCCGGAGGAAAAGTAATTATCAAGGACATAAACCGCCGTAGCCTTTGTGCTGTCGTCTGTTGCACTTGGGTCGCTTTCTGCGGCATAGACCGCGCCTATGTCGCTCATCAGGACTGCAGAGCCACCCTGGACACCCTCTCCGGCTTCATAGAGGATCTGCTTTCCTAAATACATGCTCCTGATCTCCTCCGGGGTTTTGCCCAGAAGGTCGCTGTAGACTATGGCGTCTGCCGAAAACCTGCCCTCGAAGATCTCATTGCTTCCCGCATCGTAAAGCTTTCCGTTTCCTTCCTTCATGCCTCTGAAGAACTCGCCTTCATATTCCTCCGTCCCGTCCTCTCTGTAGAGCTTTCCCTCTCCTTCAAAGAGGTTTTCGTGGAAGCTTCCGATGTAGTTGAGCTTTCCGTCATCAAAATACCGGCTGCCCTGTCCCTCATATTTGTTCTTTTCAAAATTTCCGGTGTAGACCAGGGTTCCCTCCGGGTTGTAGAGGTCTCCCTTTCCGGTGCAATACCCCTTTGCCACTTCGCCTATGTAGGCGATGTATCCGGATTTCCCTTTGATCCTGACCGTGTTCTTTGCCATCCTTAAAAGCACTGAATTGTAGTTGTAGGTCCTGATCCCCCCGTTTTTTGAAAAGGAGGAGAAAACCTTTGTTGTGGCTGTAATGTACCAGAGGCTTAAAACCCCGACTATCATGAGTATGGCATAGGCAAGTCTCTTGCTGACCATCCAGCCGAAGACCGTGTAGTAGTCCTTCTTGTTCTTGGGCCGGATGTCCAGCATCCTGAAGAAGAAATCACGGATCTTGGCAATGACCCTTGACTGGATGTAGTTCCAGCTGGTCCAGAGTTTAAGTCTTGATACTATGCCGGCTGCTTTCGACTTAATGGTCGAAAACAACACTTCAAACAGATTCTGTCCCATCTATTATCTCTCCGTTATCCTGAGCTCACCGAAATGTTCATCCACCTTGAAATCGTTGAGGTATTTTTCACTTTCAAACAGATACCACTTGACCACCTCATCCTCGGGCAGCTCTCTTAAAAGCTCGGAAAACTGGTTCCTTGCAAGATAAAAGTCCTTCTGATAGAAAAGCTCCAGTGTCGCTTCGAATTTTTCCTTGTTAACGAGCTTGATCTGCCTCTCCCTTGCAGTGCAGGCATCCAACACCTCATAGAGCATATGCTTCTCATTATCCGAAAGCATGATATAACCTATGTAGCGGATCTGACCGGGGTTATCCCTGAGCCTGACCTCCTCGGTAATGACCAGCGAAAGCTTGAGTTCCTTAAACCACCTTGCATAGGCTTCAAGCTCCCGGGCATATTTAAAGGAAAGATAGGTAAGGGACTGGGTCTGGGTTCCCACGATCCCGTACATGAAGGTGGCATGATATAGGAAGACCGACAGGTTTCCCGCCTCCTTGTCCGACTGGTTGCTGTGGAGGAACTGGGTCGCCCTGTTTATTATTCCGGAATCCCCCTTCAGAAAGAGGAACTGGAGCATGCTTAAGGCGCTGTCTTCTGAAACCAGAACTCCTTCTCCCCTGTCAGCATATTCCTCCATGAAATATATTATGTTGTTCAGGGCATGGATCTGCTTTTCCCCGTAGCCGCCGCCACTGGTGACCAGCATCATGATGCCCCTGGTTTCGGTCACGTCACCGTTCTTAACCTCCGTGATGTTGTCCTTGCCCATGATGGTTTCGATATTCTTGGGGGCAAATCTGTAATAAGCCTCAAATATCTTGAATTTTGAATAATTTATCTGGTCTATCTTCTTGACAAGCTCCGAAAGACTCCTCCACATGGACCGCATGTCCCTTGCCGCATTTTCCGGAACCTTAACGTTCATCCTTCCCATTGCCGCCTCTGAAATAACATATTCAAAGACCTTAAGATCCCTGGCACGGAAATAGATGATCAGAAGGATGATCCCTCCCACAAGGAGATATGCTGCAACAAACACTATGATCCTCAGCCTGAAATCTCCCCAGAAGCCGATCATATCCTCTGTCACGGAAGCAACTCCGACTATGGCATATTTTCCGGTGCTGATCCCGACGACATAGCACTTGTCTCCCTCAAGATAGGTTTCCTCGGTCAGGTGCTGCTCAGTCACGGAAAAGCCTTTTCTTAAGTCCTCCATCACTGAACCGTAGATCAAAGAAGCATCTTCCCTGTTCATTCCCGAAACCCCGACCATTACCTGTCTGTCGGAAAGCCTCATAACGAATATGTCCGTGAATATCTCTGAATTTCCCGTCTCACCGGCAAAATCCGAAAGTGAATTCTGAATTCTCTTATATTCGCCGCTGACATAAAAATTCTCGTCGTAAAAATTCACCTTGTCCAGATCACCAAGCTCTGCCAACTCCTTTGTGAGCGTCATATCCGCATATTTATTGACATCCCTGACGGCAGCCAGCCTGTACTGGGCACCTGCAAAGGTGAAGCTTCCCACCATGACGATAAACAGCAGTGCCTCCATGAGAACCGCCTCGTAGAACATCCTGTCCCTGTTCTGGAGAAGCCCGATCCCAAGAAAGACAAGGATGATCCAGATCGTCAGGGCACCAGCCCAGATAAGATAGGTGGTTCTGTTGACAAGCAGATACTGGGAGAAGGAAAGCTTCATTTTGCTCACTGCATTTATGACCACCGGATCCACCCTGAAAACCCCGTCCGGCTTGTCGCCGGGTCCCCTCAGAAAGAGAACCGAGGATGTGTAGAGGGCATCCGCATAGAAGGTCTCTCCCATGCTGGTCTTTCCGAGAATGCTCTCAAGAACGTTAACATCCTCACCGATGTTTTTGTTATACTGATCCTCCAGATTCAGAAGGTCGTCAAAAAGCACCTCGTAAACCCTGAGATCCTTCCCGTCCTTTGAAATATATGTCAGATAGTATCTTTCTCCCTCAGCCTTAAAGCCTTTTATTATCCCGTCCTCATCCGGCACGAACCTGCCTGAGCTTTTCAGTGCCTTAAGCTCGGGATCATAGGTCACGATGTGATAGACAAGACCATATTCATCATCATGCTGTCTTGCGGATGAATAAAGGACATGAACGTTGTCGTCCAGATAGTCCACGGCTTCCACCCGGACCTCACCCTGTGCCCTGGAATCCGCCAGGTTCAGCACCTTTCCGGAGGGATCCAGGCGAAAAACAAATCCGCTGTTGTTTCTGTTGTGTGCATAATAGATGCCCTTGCTCGTGGTGACCGCATCATCCATCCTCGTGTACTCATTGTCCTTCATCAGGACATCTGTCTGTACAAATACGAAGATCAGCGACACCGCCAGACTAAGAATGCATATGCAGATCAGTATTTTTGCTCTTGTACTCATTTAACCCAACCCATCTACTGAAGGAGCGTTTCCGTTCCTATTTCCTTGAAACTGTTAAAAAAAAGCCTCAGCCATGGTATATCCCCGATAAAGGTGTGGGATATCAGCATGGTCAGTGCCACGATCACAAGGATCAGACATATCCAGAAAAGTATCCCGAAAAAGGTATCCGCATTTCTAGCAAAAAAGCTTTTGATCCTGAGCAGGAGACTTCCCTTTTCCGTGGGAGCCGCGGCAATGCTTAAGTCACGATAGAGTTCCGCATAGTGGTCGTAGCTCTGATAGCGGGTCCTCCTTAAGAGAAGTTCATAGCTCACACTCTTTTCCGACGACTTGGGCTCTAAAAGAACCACAAGCAGGGCAGCACATTCAGATGCACAATGCTTCTCGCCCTTGCTCAGATCAAGCTCCGACAGATCCGCCGCATATCCGAAATAGACCGAACCGTCCTTTGAAATGTTGATCAGCCCCTGCTTTATCAGAAGATAGAGGAAGGGATACGGAAGGTTTGAGGAAATACAGCTCATTATGAGGTTTATGCAGACCGATTCGCACTCGGTAACGGTCATTGCATCACCCACATAAAAATCCTTCAGGAGCCTTTCCTGCCTGTAGGGATAGACCAGCACATAATCATTTTCCACGGAAAAGCTGTCTATCAGCGGACTGTCCCCGCTGATCCTTGACCTGCGGTACATCTCCAGAAAATTCTTAATGGTGTCGTGGTCCTTGATCAGGATCAGAGTGTACTGGCTTCCGTCAGAGGATCCTTCCCTTTTGGCGACGTAACAATCGTTTATATCACCCCTGCTTATGACGGCAACAACCGTATATTGCGATTTACGGGAAGAAAATACCATGCCTTAAACTCCTGCTTCTCCCTGCTGTCCCTCTTCAAGAAGCTTTTTCTTTACAATGGCATATGCGTAGGTGCAGATCACCGGCATATCCGTACAATAGATCCTTATCTCGTAGACACCTTCCTTTGAAGGAGCCGTGTAGATTCCGTCCGAGCTTATCTCTCCGCTTCCCGGGGAGGTGAGCTCGTAGGTCACGGAGGTTGTCTTCATGTTGTTGAAGCGGACGCCGAAGAAGTGGCTTTCCTTCGTTCCCATGACTACAGTGGGAGTGTCTACCGTAATGCTCTTGTCATAGTAGTCTTCCGTAACCTCTATGTCCTCTCCGGAAGGGAACTTGATGGCCACCCACCTGAAGGAGAGGACCAGATAGTCCACATCCCTTAAGAGCTTTGCTGCTACGATGAAGCTGCCCTTGTCGTTTGACACCTTGACAGCTGTTTCCACATCGATCAGCGGATCGTTCCTTCTGCCGAAAAGAGTGGGATTTCCGTAGATAGTATTCTTGGTATCCACGCCCATTCCCGTCTCGTCGCTGACGTAGTCATAGCCGATCTCCACATACACATTGCCCCTTCCAAGACCGTGGGCGATCTCGCCGGAATAGCGGATATCGCCGGATCTGGCATTCTTTCCCAAAGGGATCTCAAGGGTTCCGGATGCTATGTTAAGATCATTGCCCTGCTTCTGTGAGCTTCCGGCAGACTGACCCGGACTGACAGCCAGGATCTTGTCCTTCTTAAGCTCCACGTCTTTAATGTAATACGAAAGATATCTGTTTCTGAGCAGCTCCTGAGCCGGAGCCATCACGTAATTCTTGATCTCGTTCTCGTTTATGTTTTCGATCAGATAGGCTGTCTCGGTCCGCATGAGCCTGATGTCCGCAAGAGCCACGGAATCATTGCTAAGACCTATGCCCTTCATCTCAAGGTTGATCCTGCCGGCTTCACGGCTGACAAGTTCTAAGGGGGATTCGTCCGAAAGCCTGACCTTCATGGAGAAGTTTGCGGTGGCATTGATGGCATTGTCGTCTTCAAAGGCCGCTGCAGAGCCGCTCCTTAAAATGATGTCCGTTTCCAGGGCATCGGTATTCTGGACATTCACCCAGTATTCCTTTTTTATGGACTCCCCGTTTGAAAGTCTCACATCCTCAACATAGATCTCTATGTCATGCTCACCCTCAGGGGTAAGGAAGGCCGGAACCTCCAGGATACCCTTGCAGGAAAGCCTCACATCCTCTGTGGAAAGCTTTTTGATCTCCAGGGTGATCTTCAGGTTTCTGCCCCTGCAGACCCTGGCCGGCACGGAGATCTCTCCGATGTAGTTGGGACTCTTGAAAAGAGTTTCCTTAACGAGGAATTCGGACTCGTCGTAATATGAAAAATCCATGTCCTCCTTGTCGGAAAGGAAGAGCTCGTAGCTTTCCGAGATCCGGTTGAATTCGTATTCCTTGTCCGGATCTCCGTTATTTACGGAATATACACTGTGTATATTCTGCTCCTTGTAGCGGACTCTTAAGGTCGCCGTATCCGAGGTCAGCTCATCAAATCCCTCTATGGCGGAAAGCTTTTTGACCACGGAGCTGTCGATGATGATCTCCCGGCCTGCTCCGTCAATGGCCACTCCGCTCTCAACAAGGATCGAAAGGTCGTCCAGGCTGATAACGCCCATTCCGCAAACGATCCCGTTTCCATACATCAATGTGTTTAGGAATCTCTCCTTATTGATGTAGTAGTTCTGCTCCGCCTGAAAATCTCCGCTGGTAAGCATTTTTCCCGGATAATACCGGTTCCTCTCAAAAGGGTACGGTTGACTGCCGCTCATGTTTTCCTCCTCTGTAAATGGAAATTTATATTAAACTAAATCGGGGTAGAGTATCAATAAATTACACCTTAGGGAAAACTATAGCACCCAAATGGACACAAAAAGGGTACAGATTTTTGTTACTGCTTACGTGGTCTGGTTGACCACGTAAGCAGTAACAGATTTTTTTAGAATGTCACCTCACCCTGATATCGGTCAGGGCTACCAGGTCACCTGTCAGGGAAACATAAACATCCCTGTGAGTATCGTTTATTATTGTGGTATTTTCCATTTCAATGCCGAGATTTTCTGTTCTGAAGGTGATCATATTCCCCTTCTTCACAAGCTCAACCGTGCATTCCATGCCCTCCCTGTTCCTTTCCTTCCAGTCGTCCCAGCCGTTAAAGGAGGGTTTCTTTTTTATGTGGATGTGGTTTACGGCAACTTCCTCATCTCCCGTAGCCTCACCGTTAAGCTTTATGAGGGCATATTCCCTGTAGCCTTCTCCCCTGGGCAGCCTGTCATCGGAATAAAAAAGCACCACATAGGGACAGTGCCAGATCAGATTGGCTGCAGGAAGGCTCTGTGTGTGGAAATCGATCCTCATAGTGTTTTCAAGCTTCAGACCTTCGGTGGAGGCGGATCTGTTCTGGTTCACCTGGATGTTGGGAAGGTCTGACTCCATCCTCTCCGTAAAGTCCTCACTGTCAGTGATCCTCCTGATGTCTCCTTCACCAATGCTCTCCCCTGTCTCCTCCACGGTGATGTCCTTTATCTGGCAGTTCTCACCCGTAAGACCGATGAAGGCATCCTTGGACTTGTCGGTTAAAGCCATGATCACATCCACGGTGTAGGTCAGACTCTTCATCACTATCCTGACATGGTCTTCAAATCTCGACGTGATGATCTCATATTCAGGGCTTTTGTCATCTCCCTTAAAGAGTCTTAAAAAGTGAGGGTCATGTCCCGTGTTTTCCGTAACGGAGACCTCCATGCTCCTGGCAGCAGTGGAAACATGATTTCCGTCAAACCACAGCTCCCCGTATTCAAGATAGTTGTAAACCCCTATCCTTCTTGTGTCGTGATAGACATGCCTGTCAAAGGAATCAAAGACTATGACGGAAGGGCAGGAAAAGCCACCTTCCTTCGCATCGGTTTTGACGCACTTAAAGGATATCCTTGTGACCTTTTGCAGAATGGGAATTCCGACAGTGACTGAATCCCTGTATTTTCCGCAGCTGATCTCCTTTTCCACCTGATAGGATCCTCTCTTTTCCTGAAGATCCTTATCCTGGTCCAGGATCTGTACCATAAGTGATGCAAACACAGGGTCATATTTAACTCCCGCCTGTCTCAAAAGCTCCTCTCTGACGGCGACATAGGGCAGGGGGTCACGGAATCTGTTTTTTGAGGTCATCATGTCAATGCCGTCCGCAACCGCGGTTATCCTTGAACTTTCGGGTATCCTTTCCCCTGCAAGTCCGTCGGGATAGCCGCTGCCGTCATAATTTTCGGCGCTGTGAAGGGCTCCCTTTCTCAGGACAGGATAGTCGCTGATCCCGGAAAGGATCTGTGCGCTGATCTCCGGCTTTTCCCTTAAGATCTCAGCCTCCTCCTCTGTCAGATCCTCTCTTTTTGACATAAGCTCATCCGGGATGCCGGACAGACCCACATCATTGAGAAGAGCCGTGTAATAGATATCATCACACTCATCCTCGGATTTTTGGGCTGCCTGGGCTATTCTTCTGGCATAGTCCGCAACCCTTTTTGAGTGCCCGTTAAGGAAGGGATCCCTTTTTTCAACCGCCGTCACAAAGGCTGTGGCAGTCTGCTCAAAGATCCTCCTCATGCTCTTCTTTTCATCCTGAAGAGCCTTCATTTCAAGATCATGGGCTCTTTTAACGGTTTCGTTTATATCAAGATAGGTGAAAAAGTACATGCATATGGAAACAAGGACCATGGCCATATTGACCACCGAAATACCGTAAATAAAGATCTGGATCACTCCCACCACCAGGGGGACAAAAAGGTACAAAGCAAGGGAGGCAAATATCAGTCTTCCCAGATATTTTCTGTATTCCCACACAACTGTAAACTGAATGACGGGCACCAGAACGGGGATCACATAGCAGATAAGAAAGCCCGGTCCCCTGTGATAGACGTTCATCTCGTCAAAGTAATAATAAAGGCCGGTAAAATGTGCCACAACGGCAAGGATCATTCCCAAAAGGGAAGCTGTCTGGGCAAAGACCAGCCTTTTGGGGAGCTTTTCCGCCTTTCCCTGAGACATCACAAGCGTCGCAATATACATGTTGAAGATAAGGATGATCTGGGGCGTAAGGAAAAAGACAAAAAAGTTTGACAGACGCACCATAACATAGGCCTTGTGACCGGGGTCTCCCTTGTAGACATAGGCCATCCGGTCAAAATAGAGCAGGAAGGTCGATGAAAATTCCATCAGGATCAGGATCCATTTCCTGCGTTTTGGCAGAAATTCGGTAAAGAACAGCAAAACAGCTATCGTGATACACGATGCACACAAAAAGAGCATGATATTCAGCTGATAAGTTCTGATCAGGTCTATCATCATTAAATCCTTCACTTCAGGCTTGATCCGCCTATTTTGCCAGACGGAGGATAAAAAACTCCTTAAGCTTTTCAAGGAGCTCATCCTTCTGAATGGTCTTTAAAAAATACCCCTCAGGCTTTAAGGCCACCACGGACATAACGCTCTGTCTGTCGCTTTTACCGGTGAGGAACATGACCGGTATATCCCTTGTGTCAACATCGCTCCTGAGCATCTCAAGAACCTGCGGACCGCTGGTGACCGGCATCTCATGATCCAGCAGGATAAGATCAACCTTGTTCTTTCCCAGGAATTTAATGGCCTGGAGACCGGAATTTGCCATGGAAACCTTGTAGGTTTCCTTAAGCCACTCCCTGACAAGGGCAAGATACTGTGTGTCGTCGTCAACGATCAGTATCCTCTTCCTGAACTCACCCTGATCCTCCTTTTCAAAAAAATCCGTCAGGGAAGCGATAAACTCACCATTGTTCACAGGTCTTGAAAAGGCTCTGTAGATCAGTTCGCCCGGAATATGATCCGAAACATAGCCGTTTATCGAAGGATCCCCGATAAGGATCAGATGCCCGTCCTTTTCCTCAAGGGTGTCTGCAAGGAAATGCAGCACATCCTCTCCCGGTCTTGCATCCTCATCAAGCCAGAGAACAAGGGGCATGCCCTCCCTCCATCCGGCTCCTATCTCATTTACCGTGCAGGGAACAAAGCTTGACTCAATGCCTGAATCCTGCAGCTTTTTCATAAGTATCCTGACGATATATGCCTCTTTGTTTCCGGAAAAAAGCACACTTCTTTCTTGCATAAAACACCTCTGTCAGATTCCCAGCACTTCTTCCATCCCGTCCCAGTCCAGTTTCTTAAGACAGTCCGAAAGCTTCAGAAATCTTTCTTCATCATCCTTTGGAAGCTTATATCCAAGCACCTGACCAAGGATCATCTCGACGGCATCATAGTCCATCTGGGGGATCACATCGCCCAGGGCTTCATAAGCATCCTTCAACTCATCCTCAGGGATCTCCCGGGCATCATCCTTCGCATTCTGCGCTTTCTTAAGACCCGAAAGCCTTTCCCTGTAGCTTTCATATTCCTCCGTGAGCTCCGCCGTGTTTTCAGCTATAAAATCCCTGTCCTTCCTGTTTCCGGCATCTTCAAGCCTCTCGGCAAGGAGAGAAAGCTTTCCTGCTCCGATTATCCTGGCAGAGCTTTTCAGGGCATGAACCTTAATGGTGTAGAGCCTTAAGTCGCCGCTGTCATAGGCTCCCCGGATGACGTTCAGGTTCTCATCCATGGTATCAAGGAAAAGATTAAGGGAAAAGATGAAGTTTGAGATCCCGCCCGAGAACCTCACTCCGTCATCCACCGAGATCCCCTCCGTTTCATAGAGCCACATGAGATCCTCCGGCAGCTTTTCAAGCTCCCTTACCGCATCCTCGACCGTGGGCTTTTCCATCATCTCCTCCGGAAGATGCCTCATTATAGTCTCTTCCAGAGCCCTGCTGTCAACAGGCTTTGAAAGGTAGCCGTTAAAGCCCTTTGACAGATAAAAATCCTCTCCCGCAGTGGAGTTTGCGGTCAGGGCATAGACCGGAAGCTCGGGATATATCTCACGGATCTTTTCCACCGTCTCTATCCCGTCCATTCCCGGCATCATGTGGTCAAGCAGGACCACATCAAAGTGTGAATCCCTGATCTTATCCAGAGCGTCACCCCCGCTTGAGGAGGTGGTAACAAAGACCCTTGTAGCCTTAAGCAGCCCCTTTATGACATTTAAGTTCATGGGATTGTCATCCACCACCAGGATGTCCGCATCCGGAGCAATGAATCTGGGCACATAGGGTCCGGATCCGCTCCTTTCGTCATGCTCCAGGAAGACTCCCATGGGGGTATCGTCAACTATCCTCTGGTCTAAGGTCAGGATAAATTCGGATCCCTCCCCGTAGACGCTCTCACACTTAAGCTCCCCTCCCATCAGAAGGGCAAATTTTCTGGAGATGTCAAGACCCAGACCCGTACCCTGGATATTGCTGTTTTTAACCTCATCAAGCCTCTCATAGGCAGAAAAGAGCTTATCGAGATCCTCCTCCCTGACACCCATGCCCGTATCCTTAACCGAAAAACGTATGGATGCCCTGTCGTCGTTTCTTTCCTCCATGGAAACATTTAAGCAAAAACCACCCCTGTCCGTATATTTCAGGGCATTTGTCAGAAGATTTAAGACGATCTGCTTGATCTTTCCCACATCTCCGTAGAGTCTGACCGGCATAAGCTCATCAGCAACCACGTCAAAGCTCAGCTCCTTTTCCGTGCTCCTGGCGCGGATCATGGAAACGACTGAACGGAGCATTTCCCGGACATCGTATTCCTGCTCAACAAGATGCATCTTCCCGGATTCTATCTTAGACATATCCAGAAGGTCATTTATGAGTCCCAGAAGGGATTCCGTGGCATTCCTGATGTCCAGTGAATAGTTTATTATCGACACAAAATAACCCTTGGGGACATCCTTTGCATCCTCCCTGAGCACCATTTCATTCATGCCCATAATGGTGTTTATGGGGGTTCTGATCTCATGGGACATGTTTGCCAGAAATCTGGATTTTGCCGTGTTGGCTCTCTCGGCCTCGTCCCTGGCCTTTTTTATCTCATCCACCTGCCTGTTAACGACAGTCGAACGCATAACCCTCCAGACAATAAAACCGGCAGTAAAGATGATGGCAAAAAGGAGGAGTATCCTGACTATCATAAGCTCTGTCCAGACCGGCTTCTTGGTTATGGCAAACACATCATCCTGTATGACCTCCCCTGTGGTCTTATCCAGAGTCTGGATATGCATCCTGTAATTTCCGTAGCTCAGGTTGGTATATTCAAGGGCAGACAGCCTGCTTTGAACATTTGACACACCCGGATCCCCGGTGCCTTCCAGGTAGATATTGACCATGGGATCCGTCATCGTGTAATCCAGGATGGCCGGAATGATCTGGATCCTTCCCCTGGAGGCAGGAAGGGTATACCCTCCGTCTGCATCCGGCAGGATCCTTTCATCATTAAAAAGAACAGTCCGGATACCCGTTTTTATCTTTTCCTCATGTTCAAAGAAATGGTTGATATTAACAAGACAGACCCCGTTTCTTTCCGAGAAATAAAGATTGCCGTCCCCGTCGCAGTAGCTGTAGGAATTTGCCGTAGGAGCCCCCGCAAGGCCGTTTGCCATGGTGTAAAGCTTATAGTCGGTCACATTATTGTCCAGCATTTCCCCGGCCTTTACGCAATATATGCCGATGGAGGACAGTACCCACAGGTCGTTTGAAGCATCCCTGAAAATGTCAAAATTATTGTTATATGGGAAGGAGTCCACATTATAAAGCTTTCCGTCCTTCATATACTGGATGGAATTTGATGTGATGATCCAGAAAACCCCTGCTTCCTCATCCTTTTTGATCCTCAGGATCACGTCACTGGTAAGACCGTCATCTCTTCCGATCTTTTCTGTTCTTTCACCGTCTATGACATAGATCCCGTCTCCGTCCGTTCCGGCATAGATCTCTCCGCCGTCTCCCTCGCAAACCGTGAGGAAAACCGTGTTGGTGATCTGCGCGGATGCTCCCGCCGTCCTTATCACCCTGCCGTCTTTTATGACGGCAAGACCTCCGTTTGTCCCGACGATCAGTGACCCGTCCTTTCCATTAACGGTACACCGGATCCTGTTGTCCGGCATTCCCTCTTCAGTGGTATACTTCGTGATATTTCCCTCAGGAGACATGCACACAAGACCGTGGTCATTCGTATACGTGGAGACCCAGAGGTTCTCTTTTTCGTCCCTGCTGATGCACCTGATCCTTGTGTCCTTAAGGAGGGAGGTCAGCTCATTTTCAACCGTTTTCCCGTTGTCATCGATCGCAGAAAGGCCGTCATCCGTACCCGAATAGAGAATGCCCCTGTAGACACAGGTCGTATTGACGGAGCTTAAGCCAAGACCGGCATCGCCTGTAAGATCCTTGAAATTACTGGTGACCACCTTCATGACACCCTGCCTGGAGGAGGCAAGCCAGAGGTTCCCCTGATAGTCCGAGGTCAGCATATCCACGGAATTATTCATGGGAACATTTAATATGGGGTTAAAATTATCGTTCTCATCGATAAAGCCCGCCCTGCTCTTGGAGGTTGCCCAGATGCTGCCGCATTGCCTTGTGATGAAATATATGCCGTCCTCAGGGGTGTTGTTTATCTTTTTCAGCCTGTAGGTCTTCTGACCGAATCTGCCGTAATAAATTGAGCCCGAGTCCGTGCCGATGTAGACCATATCCTCTTTTTCCGGGTCTGCAAATATGGCTGATACAGATTCCGTTCCGAGCTCCAGGCTCGAATAGAAGGAAGTTATCCTTCCGTTTTCCATGCAGAATACATTTCCGTCGTCCGTGCTTCCGTAGATCCTTCCTGCCCTGTCCACCGACATGTAACGGATTATGCTGCTGCTTATCCTGGTATCCTCAAGCCTTTTTACCATATCGTCAGAGCCTATGAAGCAGATGCCGGAGGTTGTGCCGATATAGATATCCCCGTTTTTGTCCTGGGCAAAGGATCTGACAGAGGAGGAGGGAAGTCCGTCCTCATAGGTATAGTGCTTTCTTTTATCACCGTTTAAGGCCACCACTCCGTTGTCGTTCGTTCCGACCCAGAGGCGGCCCCCTTCATCTTCAAACAGTACTCTTCCGTTTGTCAGACCGTCCGAGGCATCCAGTCTTTCAAAGGAACTGCCGTCATATCTGATGATGCCGCTGTAGCCTGCGATGTAGATATATCCGTCCCGGGTACACAGGACATAATTTGCATCCGAGGTAGGAAGCCCGTTTGAGGCATCATAGAGCTTTGCAAGATAGCCCGTCTTGCCAAGGCGTCCCGTGACTGCATAGCCGCCCCCGTAGCCCTCATAGCCGTTATCCGTCCAGTTTTCATCCCCGGTCTCTTCTGCCCCGAAGATCTCTTCAGACCCTGATCCCCGGACACGGATACCGCCCCAAACCGGTGCCAGAAGAAGGATAAGGGTTAAAAGAAAAACCCGGTATGCGGTTTTCATCCCATGCTTCTTCAAAGATCCTCTCCCACTGTCTTGTTATACTTTCTCAAAATGATCTTCACATCATCCAGAGCCTCAAAGAAAACCTCCACACATTTGGGGTCAAACTGGGTTCCGGAGCCCTCTTCGATGATATCAACCGCTTTTTTCAGTGAAAACGCCGGCTTATATACTCTTGGTGATGTCAGCGCATCAAAAACATCCGCCACAGCCATGATCCGTGCCGAAAGGGGGATCACCTCCCCGTGGAGTCCCACGGGATATCCCTTCCCGTCCCAGCGCTCGTGGTGATAGGCCGCCATGTTTCTGGCTTCCTTCAGATAGTTTTCACCTCCCACGGTGTCGATGGCCTTTTCCAGAATATCCTTTCCCGCAACGGTATGGGTCTTCATGATGGCATATTCAGCATCATCCAGCTTTCCGGGCTTATTCAGGACATTATCCGGAATGTTTATCTTTCCGATGTCATGAAGAGGAGCACTTCTGACCACGTCCGACATGAATTTCGGTGTGATCTTTTCTGCATAGTATCCCTTTTTCTTAAGCCCCTCCACAATGATCTTCACATAGGCTGCCGTCTTCTGTACATGGGCTCCCGTGTCCGAATCCCTGTTTTCAACCATGTCTGCCATTGTCATGATGAGCCCGTCCTGCATTCTTGAGGTGTTTTCCGAATACCTGCTTATGCTCCTGATCTGCTCTGTTTCATTTAAGGAGGTGTCGCAGACGGCATGATAGAGCTTCTCCACTTCGTCCTCGGTAGAGATGTCCAGGGATCTCATCTTTTTCAGGGACTCATCAAGCTTTGTCTGATCCGTTCCGGCCCGGGTGAATTCGTCCACGCACTTTCCGATACTTTCAATGGGAAAGATAAGGAAATAGCTGGTCTGCCAGATGCCGAAGGAAAGAACCAGGATCAGGATCCCGGACATTGCGAGAAAAACCCGCACTCCAAAGGTTCTGATGTAATCGGCTACCGTAACCAGTGACGTGTCCGCTCCGGCATAGCAGACACAGTTTCCGCTCTTGTCAAAAACAGGATAATAGGATGAAACGATCCAGTTCCATCCCTTTTCGGATTCCACAGGCTCTATCATCTCTCCCGCAAGAAGCCTGTCCATGTATGGCTCCAGTTCCTTTCCCGTCTGAATCTTCTGTCCGGGTTTGTAGGCCTTTGCATAAAGATTCTCTGATTTTCTTATATACTCTTCCTTGGCATCCAGATCAAAGATAAAAGTTGAATAGTCTTTTTCTATCTTCAGAACATAAAGATATTCCACACCCGGGGCATTATCCCGGATCATCTTAAGCATGTCCTCCGTTTCCCTGTAGCCCCTGGCATCACTGCCTTCCTTGAGATATTTGTACACCATGTCACCGGCTACCACATCAGCTGCAAATTTGGCGGTGTTCTGAACCAGGCCTATCCTCTCAGCCTTGATATTATCGTAGTATAATTTCATGCCGGTCCAGGCCACGACCGAAGTGGTGGTTAAAAGCATCAGCACCAGTATCACCGTCATCCTGGTCCTTATGCTGTGCTTTGTTCCTTTTGACCACCTTTCCGTCTCCTTTATCTCTTCGTAGGACATGGGCTTTTGCTTCCATCCGCCGACTCTTATCCTGTTCTTTGTGTTTTGGGGAATGAAATGATGGATGATTAAAGCAAACGCAATGGAAATGGTCTTTCCGACAATATCCAGGAGGATGTTTACTCCCATCAGATAGAGGATTCTCCGGAAGCTGCCATCCCCTCCGATGCTTCCCACCAGAGCCGCAACCGAAGGATTCTCCGTTTCACTGCCCATGCTCAGCTGGATCAGTGTGCTAAAGATCCCACTCATGAGCGCTGCGGAAAATACATATATGACAATATTCCTGACGGTCTTAAAGCCTCTTTCCTTCACATACCATGCCGTAAAGATCGCGATCAGAGTGTTGACAAAGCCGAAATAGATCGCATTTCCGTCAAAAACGGTACAGATCAGGTTCGTCGCCACAGCAGTAAGGATTCCCGGAAAAGAGCCTGCAAGCATGGAGATCAGCATGGTTCCGGCTGTGTCCAGATATATCGGTATATCAAACCGGTTTAATATAAGCGTCATGATAACGTTTGAAAAAATGCACAGCAAGATCGCTGCCGCATAAACACGTATCCTGCGCCCTGTTCTTTTTGAACCTGCTTTCACTGATCCTCCCGAATGATCGATGATCCGTTACTGTTCAGTTCCGAGGCTCCCTGCTTTCGGCAGGAGCCGTCTTAAACGAAACTGTTACCGTAATTTTTGCATTTTGCAGAAAATGATGTCAAGTATCCCTTATTTTTTGACCAAAGGCAACTGTCCAGAACCCTTTGGTTCCGGAACAGTTACGAACGAAGCACTATGACTTTCCGAGTCGATCAGGGAAATCGCCTCGGAAATCCCGCGTTCCGCGGGACACGCCTTTCGCTGTCGCGAAAGTCTGGTCGAGTACGGTTACCGAATTTCTGATGAAATTCGATAACCTAT